>ENA-OQKY01000574-OQKY01000574.1-human-gut-metagenome-genome-assembly--contig:-NODE-574-length-32441-cov-4.794393_pt1 | contig 32441 bp, 20 predicted proteins | sample MGYA00242652_ERZ504805 | MGnify/ENA primary metagenome ERZ504805 (study PRJEB26092, sample SAMD00036400) | human gut metagenome | host: Homo sapiens | study: EMG produced TPA metagenomics assembly of... | reverse complement strand
AGGGAAAATACGACATCTATGTAACAGGCTCTAATGCTTTCCTGTTGAGTGCAGATCTGGCAACTCTGTTTACCGGACGCTATATTGAAATTCATGTGTTTCCTTTCAGCTTCCAGGAATATTGCCAATATTATGATGATGTTAGTGATAAAGATAACCTCTTTGATGATTACGCTATCAAGGGCGGTTTAGCAGGTTCTTACGCTTACAGAACCGAAAAAGACAGAACAAACTATATCAAAGAGGTCTACGAAACGATTGTTACAAGAGATTTGGTGCAGAAATATGCGCTCCCGGACACTTTGGTTTTACAGCGTCTGAGCGAGTTCCTTATGGATAATATCAGCAACCTGACGTCTCCTAATAAGGTCAGTCAGCTACTGACAGCAAATGAGACTCCAACCAATCATGTAACCGTAGGCAAGTACATTAAGTATTTGTGCAATGCTTTTGTATTTTATGATATTAAGAGATACGACATCCGAGGCAAGAAATACCTTGAAAGCTCTGAAAAATTCTATCTTTGTGACAGCGGTATTCGATATGCAATACTGGGAAGCAGAAATATGGATTACGGCAGAGTGTATGAAAACATCGTTTGCATCGAGCTTCTTCGCCGTGGATACGATGTCTATGTCGGCAAGCTCTATCAAAAGGAGATCGACTTTGTTGCTCAGAGAGGTAGCGAGAAGATTTATATTCAGGTCAGCGACAACATTTCTGGGCAGGAAACATTTGAGAGAGAATGCTCTCCTCTGCTTCAGGTCCGAGATGCTTATCCGAAAATGATTATTGGCAGAACCAAACATCAAAAATATAGCTATGAAGGAATCGAAATTTATGATATAGCCGATTGGCTGTTACAGGAGTAAAAAAGCCAGAAAATACAGTTGCAACTGCTGTTACAACGTTAGTATAGCACTTCACATGCACCTATTATATATTACTGAATTGAGTTTTTATATCCGCGTTATATTTGACGCTTACAATTGAACGGTAAGCAGGTATATATTTCTTGTGAATATAACTTGCATTGTTAGTATATATCATATAATCCAATTACGAGAAAAGTGAGAAAGTGCCCAATTCTCGTAATAGAATCCCTCTCACTTCATCTTTTTGTAAAATCTTTACACTTGCCGCTATAAGAACAGGCTAATAATTTTCCTCGTTGACAAATAGCAGTAACAGTAATATAATTTTTTTAATAGCAAACCATTAAGATAGAGGCGCGGAAAGCATGAGTAGGTTGTGGAGCGGGAGCTGAGAAGCATCACAAAAGGGCTAACGCCGAAGTGCAATGGCAGCCGTGTCGTTGTGCTGGGCCGTCAGTGAAAGCTGCCGGACTGTCGCTGCATCTGCAGCGGAGGGCTATCTCGGCTATGGGTGTGAATATTTATTTGACATGCTAACCGTTGAGATAGAATCCAAAGGAAATATCTCAACGGTTATTTTTATGATTAAGGAGTGAACGACATGATTCGTGTTTTGGTAAATGGTGCGCTGGGCCGCATGGGCAGCGAGGTATGTAAAAAGGTATATAGCGAAGCTGATTTGGAGCTTGTAGGTGCTGTTGATATTAAGGAAGGCACTGTACATCTGGGCGACGGCGTTAAGGTAACGACTGACCTGGTTGCTGCTATTGAAGCTGCCAAACCGGACGTTGTTGTTGACTTCACCCGTCCTGATGTTGTTATGGGCAACCTGCGCAAAATGCTGCCGCTTGGCGTGCATGCTGTAGTTGGCACAACAGGCTTCAGCGATGCGGACTTAAAAGAGGTTGATGAGCTGGCACGCAAGCATAACACCAGCCTGCTGATTGCTCCGAACTTTGCGCTTGGCGCAGTTGTGATGATGAAGCTGGCGTGTGAGGCTGCCAAATACTTCCCGCATGTGGATATTATCGAGAAGCATCACGATAATAAGCTGGATGCTCCCAGCGGTACTGCTATTATCACCGCACAAAAGATTGCTGAGGTGCGCAAGGCAATGCATCAGGGTAATCCTGATGAAAAGGAAACCATGGCAGGTGCGCGTGGTGCGGATTACGAGGGCATGAAGATTCACAGTGTCCGCTTGCCGGGTTACGTTGCTTCCCAGGAGGTTATCTTCGGCGGTCAGGGCGAAACTTTGAAAATCAGTACCGACCCGATTAACCGCGAATGCTACATGCCGGGCGTTGCGCTTGGCTGCCGCAAAATTGTTGACCAAGTAGGCCTGGTATACGGCTTAGATAAATTACTCTAAATAGTGAGGGGGAGAATTTTATGAAAAAGTATAACGTTGCTATTTTGGGCGCTACCGGTGCTGTTGGTACTGAATTTCTGAAGCTTATCGAAGAAAGAAACTTCCCGTTTGCAGAGCTGCGTCTGCTGGCTTCCAAGCGCAGCGCAGGCAAGCAGATTGAATTTATGGGCAAAACATATACTGTGCAGGAGGCTACCAAGGGCTCCTTTGAGGGCATTGATATCGCTCTGTTCGCAGGTGGCAGCGTTTCCAAGGAGTTCGCTCCCTACGCTGTAAAGGCCGGTGCCGTTGTTATTGATAACTCCAGCACCTTCCGTATGGACCCCGAAGTGCCGCTGGTTGTGCCGGAGGTTAACCCCGAGGACATCCTGAAGCACAAGGGCATTATCGCCAACCCCAACTGCTCTACCATTATTATGGTTATGGCATTGAAACCGCTGTATGATCTGGCACGCATTAAACGTATCGTCGTTTCTACCTATCAGGCTGTTTCCGGCGCGGGCAAGGAGGGCATTGACGAGCTCACCGACCAGACCAAGGCTTACAGCGAGGGACGTGAGATGGAGGCACACATTCTTCCGTCCGCAAGTCTGCCGAAGCATTATCCGATTGCGTTTAACCTGATTCCTCAGATTGATGTTTTCCTTGACAATCTCTACACCAAAGAAGAGATGAAGATGATCAATGAAACCAGAAAGATTATGCATGATGACGAAATGCGCATTACCGCTACTACCGTGCGTGTGCCTGTATACCGCAGCCACAGCGAATCCGTAAACATCGAATTTGAGCATGATTTGGAGTTGCAGGATATGGCAGCTGCAATCAACGCTTTCCCCGGCATTCAGATGATGGATGATCCTGCCAACCAGGTTTATCCGATGCCTTTATATACCTCGGAAAAATATGACTGCTTCGTTGGCCGTCTGCGCCGCGATGAGTCCAATCCGAATACCTTTAACCTGTGGGTAGTAGGCGACCAGATTCGTAAGGGCGCTGCGCTGAATACTCTGCAGATTGCTGAGGTTATGATTAAAAACGGCTGGTTAGAAAAATAATAATGCACCTCTGCGGTGTAAAGACTACCCGGCGTACAGTTTGTACGCCGTAGCCTTTCCGGCATCCGGTACATTTTGCATTTTAATTTAAACATATGAGGAGCAATTTACATGAAAATCATTGTACAGAAATTCGGCGGCACCTCCGTCGCGAGTGAGGAAGCCCGCGTTGCAGTTAAAAACAAGGTACATCAGGCTATCCGCAACGGTTACTCCCCGGTAGTAGTTGTTTCGGCTATGGGACGCAAGGGTGCGCCCTACGCGACTGATACTCTTATCGGTACTCTGAAGGACGTTAACCTTTCCGTTAATGTGCGTGAGATGGATATGATGATGTGCTGCGGCGAAATCATTTCCGCCTGTGTAATGGCAGCAACTCTGCAAAAATTCGGTATCAACGCTATGGCGCTCACCGGCGGTCAGGCGGGTATCATCACCGATTCTCAATTTGGTGCCGCACGCATCAAAAACATCAATACCTCCGGTCTTATCCGTCTGCTGGAGGCAGGCATCATTCCTGTTGTCTGCGGCTTCCAAGGTATGACGGAAAACAACTATAAATTTACGACATTGGGCCGCGGTGGCAGCGATACCTCTGCTGCTGCACTGGGCGCTGCGCTCAAGGCTGATTTTGTTGAAATTTATACAGACGTTGAGGGCATTATGACTGCCGACCCACGCATTGTCGAGAAGGCTAATATTCTGCAGCAGATTTCCTATGCTGAGGTTTGCCAGATGGCACAGAACGGTGCGAAGGTTATTCATCCGCGTGCCGTGGAAATTGCCATGGGCAGCAACATTCCCATGTATGTTAAATCTACCTTCAGCGATGCTCCCGGCACTTTGATTACCAGTGAGCGCATCGGTCAGGGTAACGGCGGCGAAATTGCGATTAACGAATCCTGCGCCAGCGGCGTTGCTCATCTTAATGATTTGGCACAGTTCCGCATTGACCTGAACCCGCAGGATATTACTGCAGGCCGCAATCTGTTCGAGGATTTGGCAGATGCAGGCATCAGCGTAGGCTGCTTGAATCTGTCCGAGAAGGAAGCAATGTTTGCAGTCTTTTCTCCGGACGTAGAGCACACCTGCAAGGTTCTTGATGCAACCGGCTTTAAATATACGCTGAACGAAGGCTGCGGTAAGGTTTCCGTTGTCGGCAGTGCTATGCGTGGCGTGCCCGGCATTATGGCTACCTTTGTAACTGCGCTTGCCAGCCACAATATCGCTATTCTGCAGACTGTGGACAGCGATACTACGATTTCCGCGATTGTTAAAGAGGAGTATTTGGTGGAGGCTGTGAAGGCTCTCCATGAGGCCTTCAAGCTGTAGGCCGTGTATAAAGCACCGTCTGCGTCGCTGCATAGTTTTGACGTACCGCTAGTGCGATGTAAAAAGATAAAATCATTTAGATAAGAAGCAATATATCATAGAGAATTTTAGTTTCTATTAGTTTTAAGAGGTGGAATTACAATGAAAAAACCGTATTTTGGCAGATTATTAACGGCTATGGTTACGCCGTTCAACGCTGATGGCAGCATCAATTATGAAGCCGGTGCAGATTTTGCCGACTGGCTGCTGGCTAACGGCAGTGACGGATTGGTAGTAGAAGGCTCTACCGGTGAAGCTGCAACCATGGACATGGATGAAAAAATTAAATTCATGCAGACCATCGTTGCACGTGTCAACGGCCGTGCCAAGATTGTTGCCGGTGCAGGCACCAACTGTACTGCCAGCACTATTGATTTGGTTAAGAAAATGGAAGCCTGCGGTGTAGACGGCGTGCTCGTAGTAGGCCCGTACTACAACAAACCTACTCAGGAAGGCTATTACCAGCATTTTGCAGCCGTAGCCAAGGCTACTAAGCTGCCGATTATCGTATATAATGTTCCGGGACGTACCGGCGGCAACATTGCTCCAGAAACTGTTGCACGTCTGGCAGCAGATTTCAGCAACATTGTGGCTATCAAAGAGGCAGCAGGCAATGTAGCACAGACTGCAGAGCTGTATCGTGTGCTGCCGGAGGATTTCTCCATTTACAGCGGTGACGACGGCCTGATTCTGCCGTTCCTGTCCGTTGGTGCCTGCGGATTGATTTCCGTTCTGGCTAATGTCAACGGCAACATACTGCAGCAATTGATGCAGGCTTACAGCGAAGGCCGCGTTAAGGATGCCGCTGACCTCAACAAGGTTATGGTGCCACTGGCTAAGGCTATGTTCATAGAAAGCAACCCTATTCCTATCAAAGCTGCCGTTACCAAGGTTACCGGTATTGAAGCAGGTGCTCCGCGTCTGCCGCTGACTCCTATCAGCGCTGCCGCTGAGGCTAAGCTGGATGCAGCTTTAAAAGCAGCAGGCATGATAAAATGAGCAAGCTGGTAGTAATTATCCAGTGCGACACAGTGCAGCAGCGTTGCTGCGGTTACAACTGTACGCACGCCTTTTACAGCCGTGAGGGCAAGTTTGCCGGTTATCCCGAGGACACGCATTATATGAGCTTCACCTGCGGTGGCTGCTCCGGCGGTGCACTGACGGTTAAGCTGGAGAATCTGGCGAAGCGCCTGCGCCGCTTTAAGGAGGATGGGCAGGATATTTGCGTACATCTTTCTACATGCATGGTATCGGATAATTCGCATAAGCCGCCATGTCCGCATCTTGATTACATCCAAAAGATTTTAACGAAAAAGAAGCTTACCAATATTGTTCATGGTACTTATATTTCCAAAACGGCAACCAGACGCCGTGAGGAAGGTATCTATAAGGAATTTGAATAAGCTTTGTTTAAGCAAATGAAAAACACCCTGCGTATTGCCGTTGGCAATGCGTAGGGTGTTTCTTCATCTGACGATATTTATTTTAGTCGTCAAATTTTTCGGGGAAGAAGATGCGCAGTGTTTTTTCATCAACTGTTTTGCCGAAGCTGTTGCCGATGAAGAAGCACAGCAGGGAAAGGCCGATGCCAAGCACAATCTGGTGCAGATCGAGCACCTTGATTTTTAAGACCATGGCCAGACAGTAGATGATAACGCCGCCGCCCATGGCTGCAATAGCGCCGTATTTATTGGCCTTGGGCCAGAAAAGACCGAAAATCAGTACCCAGAAGAAGGCTGTTTCCAGACCGCCGAAGGCAAACATGTTAATCTGCCAGATAACACTTGGCGGTTTGATGGCGATGGCATAAACAAAAAGGCCGAGGATAACAGTCGCGCCCAGGCTGTAGAGGCGAATTTGGTTATTGCTGAGCTGTTCTTCGCGCTTGCCCTTGATGTTCATGTAAACGTCCTTAACGATAGAGGAGGACGAGGAAAGCAGCAGCGAGGATACGGTGGAAATGGTTGCTGCAATCGGTCCGATGATAATGACACCGGCCCAGAAGGGAGTGAGGCTTTGCACGATGGCGACAGGCATGATGTTATCAACACTGTTGCCGTAGGCTGTGATGGGCGCAGTCAGAACACCCTTGCTGATGACACCTATCCAGGTTGCGACCAGTGTCATAGCACCGATTACGACAGTACCGATAATCATAGCGTTATGTAGCGCCTTGGTATCCTTGTAGCTGATGCCGCGGACAACAGACTGCGGCAGCGACAGCGTACAGATGCCGACGAGCAGCCATTGGCTGATGTACAGCGAAATCGGCATTTTGCCGCGGGAAAGCGGTTCAAGCATATCGGGATGCTGCGTGCTGATGTAGCTCATAATTTTGTTGAAGCCGCCGCCGGCGTGCATCATGCCGCCCATGAGGATGCACAGGCCGACAATCATGGCGATGGCGCAGCAGGCGTCGGTAACGGCAACGCCCTTAAAACCGCCGATGGTGGTGTAGATGACAACAATCAGGCCGAACATCGTGAGGCCGGTGAGGTAGGAAAAGCCGGTTACTGCTTCGAAGAGCTTGGCAGCGCCGACGAACTGTGCCACCATGGTGGCGCAGAAGAAGGCGACAATGACAACGGCCGCCATGTTCGCCAGAAAGTCGGAATGATAGCGGGCGCGCAGTACGTCAATGACAGTTACGGCGTCAATCTCACGCGCAATCAGGGCAATTTTTTTGCCGAATACGCCCAAGACGAGGAAGATAACGACTACCTGCACGATGGCCATGTACAGCCAGCCGTAGCCAATAACCCAGGCTACGCCCGGACCGCCGACGAAGGTGCTTACGCTGCTGTAGGTGGCAGCGGTGGTCATAGCCAGTACAAAGCCGCCGAGAGTACGGCCGCCGATGAAGTAATCCTTGGCAAAATCCTTTTGCCTGTTTTCCTTGGAGGTGCGCTGGATGTAGGCGCTGATACTCAGAAGAATCAGCAGAAAGGCCAGTGCTGGTAAAATATTTAAAATACTACTCATGCTACTTATCCTCCGTGCTGTCATCCAAATCAAAGTTGACAAAAACCTTCTTTGTCAGAAAAACGGTAACGGCGATGGCAAAAAGCCAGGTGCCTACGCAACCGCCCCAAACCCAAAGAGGTGTATGCCAAAAGGTAATATTGCTGTCTGCAAGTCCAAAGCCTGCCAAGCACCAGAAGATGATGACAGCGATGGTGGCAAGAACAGTTGCCAGCGCCTCACGGTTGGCCTGGCGGAATTTATCACTGCGCTTCATATAAACTGCTCCTTTCGTACAGACAATGCTGTCTGCTTACGTTAATAAATTTATTTTACCACAAAATATGCAGAAATACTTGTAAAATATGCTTAAAAGCATCATAAAATATCAGACGCCCAGTGTAATTTGACGGCTGTCTGTGTTATAATGTATCTTGGTGATTAATTTGAAGAAAACAATGTATAATTTAGCTACAATGTGGCTGACGCTGAGCGTCATTTTTTTCCTTTGTGAATATGTAACCGGTATGCTGCAGGTTGTTACCCTGGGCGGTCTGGTGGCAGGCTCCTTTATCGAGGGTGCTTTTATGTGCCTGGGCCTGAAGCTGATGCATGTTATTGTCGACAAGCAGTTTTTGCTGACGAGGCTGCAGGAGCTGGCCAAACGCAGAAATGACTCCCTGAAGGCTATGCTGGTGATGGCTGCCTTCTCCCTGGAGGGTGCCGTAACTGTTTGCCGTATGCTGCCGGGTTATGACCTTAACTTTGGCATTATGCACGGTATTTTTCTTTTGCTGCTTTATCCGGCAGCAGCTATTGTAATGGATAAGTTGATGTTAAAGGAGCAGATGGAGCATGGAAATTAAGCTGATTGCCAGCGATATGGACGATACACTTTTGAATAAGGACTGCCAAATTTCTCCGCGTAACGAGGCAGCTATCAGAAAGGCGTTGGACGCAGGCAAGATTTTTTTGATTGCCACGGGCAGAATGTACGTTTCCGTGCGTCCTTATGCGCAAAAGCTGGGCTTGGATGTGCCGCTGGTTACCTATAACGGCGCTCTCGTTAAGGGTAGCCTGAGCGGCAAGGTTTATTACGAGCACAAGATGAAGCTGTCTACAGCCAACGAGGTGTTGGCATACTGTCGCGAGAAGGGCTATTACCTGCAGCTTTATGTGGGCGACAGCATTTTGATTAAGCAGGAGAATGACTGCTCCCGCATGTATACCAAAATCAGCGGCATCCAGACTACTGCTATCGGTGAGGCGCTTTATCATACGGATGAAGCACCGTACAAGATTCTTGTTATGACCAAGAGCGAGGAATTCGCCGCTGTATGGCAGCAGTTCAAAGAGGACTTTGCCGGTAAGCTGGATGTTACCAGCTCCAAAGACAATTTCCTGGAGCTGATGGAGCCCGGTGTCAACAAATGGGAGGCAGTTAAGAGCGTAGCGGCAAGCTACGGCGTACAGCCGCAGGAAATTATGTGTATCGGTGATTCCAATAACGATGTGAAGATGATTGCCAATGCCGGTATCGGCGTTGCTGTTGCTAATGCTAAGGACAGCGTGAAGCAGAATGCAAAAATCATTACGGCATCCAATAATGATGACGGCGTTGCTTTGGTAATCGAAAGCATTTTGACGCCACAGGCAGCGGAATAAAATGAGGGAGCGTGTTTAGTGCGCTCCCTTTTAATAATGTAGAGATAAGGTTGGTGACAGTAATGGCAGAGGAAAAATCTTTATTGGAATATGTGCGCAGGCAGGCGGAGCTAAATCAGCAGGATGATAAAAAACAGCAGACTTTGCAGGAAGCTCATGCACACGCTCACAACCATCCTAATAAGAAGAAGGTTGTCAACCGCCTGGCACGCATTGAAGGCCATGTGCGTTCTATCAAGACTATGGTAGATAACGACAGGGATTGCTCGGAGGTGCTGATTCAGATAGCTGCGGTGCGCAAAGCGCTGGATAATACAGCCAAGGTTATTTTAAAGGACCACCTGGAGCATTGCATTTTGCATGCTATCGAAAAAGGTGAGGGCAGCAAAAGTCTGGAGGATTTTGAAGCGGCTATTGATCAATATCTGCGCTGAAAATAAAAAAGCTGCACGTTAAGAGCGTGCAGCTGTGTTTGAGGCTATGCCAGAGCAACTTTTTGCTGCAGCTTGGGAACAAAGAACAGTAAAAAGCTGCTGCGAGCAATATAGAAGATGAGGAAGGCCAGCCACAGGCCGATGTTGCCATAAAGCGGAATGAGTGTAAAGTAGGCGGTAAGGTAACAGCCTGCTGTAAGCAGCATGGAGATGCAGATAGGCTTGGTGTAGAGCGCACCATTGAATACGCCGTAGTAGACGATACCGAGTGCACTGATAAGCGGGAAGAAGGCTATAAACAAATCGTACTGCTGCGCCGTGGCAATAACGCTGTGCAGATTGGTGAAGCAGCCAAGAATGGCGTGACGGCAGCAATAATAGCCGACAGTCTGCAGCAGGCCGAAGCCGATGGCCCAGATAAAGCTGATCCGCAGCGTATCATTGAGCATGGAGCGGTCGTGCTCGCCGAAGGCAATGCCGGAATAGATGGCACCTGCCTGCGAAAGGCCGGTCAGAATATCGCCCATAATGAACTGTATCTGGAAAAGAATAGAATTAGCTGCCAAAAGCTCGCCGCCGAAGGCTGAGCTTTGATGCATAAAGCTATTGACCATGATAATCATGCAGAACATACGCATGGTGAGATGCGAACCGCACTGCAGCATCTGACGGCAGGTGGGGCCGGAAAAGATTTTTCGCAGCGGAACTGCTGTCAGCGGCAGGGGCTTGTGCTTGGCATAAAAGTACAGAATGGCTAAAAAGCCAATAATATTGGCGATGCAGGTGGCAGCAGCAACGCCGGTTACCTCGTAATGCAATACAATGACAAAAAGCACGTCCAGCAGCAGGTTGATGATGTTGCTGGCAAGTGCGGTGAGTACCGCGATACGTACATGCAGCGTGCCGGCGAACCATCCCTGTGCTGTCTGAAAGACGAGCGTCAGCGGCATAATCCAGATGAGCATGCGATAATATTGCTCCAACATAGGCCTGGTTGCTGCATCGGGGTTGAAGAGCAGTAATGCTGTCCGCCAGATGGGCTCCTGTAAAATTACGAGCAGAAGGCCGATACCGAAGGCTGCCAGCACTCCGCGGATAAAAGCACCAGCGAGCAGCTTGGGATCGTGCTGACCTAAGGCTTGCGCCGCAAAGCCGCTGGTAGATATTTTCAGAAAGCCGAAAAGCCAATAGACTGTGCTGAAGATTACTGCGCCCAAAGAAACAGCGTTAATGTATGTATAATTCCCCAAATGCCCGACTACGGCAGTGTCGACGGCACCCATAAGCGAGGCCGCCACTGTAGAAAATGTAAAGGGAAGACTTGTTTTTATAAACTTCATGTGAGATAATTTCATTGCTGCACCACATTCCTATTAAATTTCTTGCAACACTATAATAACCCCCTATAGGGGATAATGTCAATAGGAATAATTATCATTAATTAGTTTTTTCTAAAAAATTTACATAAAAGCTGTGTTTTTTGTTTAAAAGAAGGGATATCTATGTCTATTCTGCCGATTTTCATACCGCATGCAGGCTGTCCGCATCAATGCGTTTTTTGTAATCAAAAGACAATTAGCGGACAGAAGCTGGCTGCTGTCGCAGCCGCCAAGGAACAGCTTGTGCGTTGGCGCAGTTGGCTGCAACCGAGCGCTGCCAACGAGGCGGCGTTTTACGGTGGCAGCTTTACCGGCCTGCCCCTGGAACTGCAGGAGGAGCTGCTGGCGCTGACGGACACATTGCTTGCCGAAGGCTTTATCGGCAGCGTGCGCCTTTCCACGCGACCGGACTATATAGATGAAGAACGCTTGCAGCTTTTGCAGCAGCATGGTGTGCGACTGGTGGAGCTGGGCGTGCAGTCGCTTGATGACAGAGTGCTGGCGGCAGCGGAGCGCGGACACACGGCAGCGCAGATGGCGCCGGCGGTGGCGCTTTTAAAACACTTCGGCTTTCAAGTCGGCCTGCAGCTGATGGTGGGCATGCCCGAGCAGAGCTTTGATAGCGTGCAGGAAACGGTGCGTAAGGCGATAGCAATGCAGCCTAACGTGGCACGCATCTATCCTTTATTAGTAATCAAGGGTACGCCGTTGGCTGCGGACTACGCGGCGGGGCGCTTTGTACCGCTGACGCTGGAGGAGGCCGTGACGCAGGCGGCCTGGGCTTATCGCAAGCTGACGGAAGCAGGCGTGAATGTTATCCGCATCGGCCTGCAGCCTGACGAGGAGCTGTGCGCACCGGGGAATATCCTTGCAGGGCCGTTTCATCCGGCGATGGGCGAGCTGGTGAAAAGCAGGGTGCTGCGCACCGAAGTGACGTCACAATTAGAAAAGCTGGCTGACTGCGGCGCTGTTACAATATATTGCCCTGCACGCCTGGAATCGAAGCTGCGCGGGCAAAAAAGCTGCAACCTGCGCTATTGGGAAGCGTGCTTCCCGGGGCTTAAGCTGCAGATAATTCAAAATAAGGCAGATGAGATAAGAGTATGTCCACATGTAAATCCTTTGCACCAATCGTAGATGAGCACAGCAGAATATTGATTCTCGGTTCTATGCCGGGAATAAAATCCCTGGAGCAGCAGGAATATTATGCACATCCGCAGAACCGCTTCTGGCGTCTGCTGGCGCTGCTGCTGCAGGAGGATGTGCCGCAGGATTACAGTGCTAAGCAGGCCTTGCTGCATAAGCATCACATTGCACTGTGGGACACGCTGGGCTATTGCGAGCGCGAGGGCAGCTTGGACAGCAGCATCAAAAACGAAGCGCCGAATGCCGTTGTGGAGCTTGCAGGCGAGCTGCCGCATTTGCAGGCGGTAGTCTGCAACGGTGGCAAGGCAGCTGCAGCCTTCAAAAAATATTTTGCCAAAAAACTTCCCGAGCGGGTGCAGGTCTTTTATCTGCCGTCTACAAGTCCTGCCAACGCGCGCCTGCGTTTGGAGGATTTGGCAGAGCATTGGCAGGTTATTTTGCAATTTTTAGCATAAGAGAAGTTTTGCAAGGTGTAAAAAAACACCGTTTTATGATACAATAAAAAGATATAATAACTGATTTATAGAAAATGGGTGATTGCTAGTGCGTTTAAAGTCCTTTTCAACCTATGGCTTTAAATCCTTTGCTGATAAAACTGAATTGACCTTTGACAAGGGAATTACTGCTGTTGTCGGACCGAATGGTTCAGGCAAGAGCAATATTTCTGATGCCATCCGTTGGGCGTTGGGCGAGCAGAGCGCCAAGTATCTGCGTGGCAGCAAGATGGAGGACGTAATTTTCTCCGGCAGCGGCAAGCGCAGAGCGTTGGGCGTAGCAGAGGTCACCATTGATTTTGATAACAGCGACAGGACGCTGCCGCTTGATTTTGAGCAGGTAAGCCTGACGCGCCGCATTTTCCGCAGCGGTGAAAGCGAATATGCGATTAATAAGAAAAGCTGCCGCCTGAAGGATATTATCGACCTGATGGCGGATACAGGCCTTGGTAAGGGCTCGATGTCCATTATCGGCCAAAATAAAATTGATGAGGTCTTAAACAGCCGTCCCGAGGACAGACGCAGTCTGTTCGAAGAAGCAGCAGGCATCGCTAAATATCGTCTGCGCAAGAAGGATGCGGTACGCAAGCTTGACGATACGGCCAACAACCTTACGCGTATTAACGATATCCGCAGTGAGGTAGATGCGCAGGTAGAGCCTTTGGCGCAGGCAGCAGCCAAAACTCAGCAGTTCAACGAGCTGAGCGAGGAGCTGCGCCGTTGCCGGTTATCTGTACTTTTGCGCCGCTTGGACGCTTTGGAGGAAACCGGCAGAGAGCTGCAGGCGAAAAAGGAAGCGGCGGCAGGTGCTTATTCCGAGCAGGCAGTGAAGGTAGGCAGCATGCAGGCCGAGGCCGTAAAGGTACAGCAGGAGCTGGATAAGCTGGCCGAGGCTTATAATAAATTACAGGATGATATCAAGAACCGCGAAACTGCTTTGGAAAAGCTGCGCGGCGACCAAAAGGTTTTGGATGAACGTGTCAGCCAGAACGAAAAGGCCGGCGAACGCCTTGTGCAGCGCAATGAACGTTTAGAGCAGCAGGTGCGTGAGCAGGAAGCAAGAATGCAGGAGCTGGCAGCAGAGTTTGATGCTGTCGAAAAAAGACATGCTGTGGCCGATGGCGCTGTAAAGCAGCTGCAGGCGCAGCGTGACGAGCAGAGCGCCAAGCTGGAAGAGGCGAAGCGCAATGACGAGCAGGCGCAGTCACAGTTCTTCAGTGGCATGCAGGAGCTGATTAATCTCCGCAACGAGCTGCACAATCTGGAACAGGAGCAGGAGCAGCGCGCACGTCGCCGCGAGGCCCTGAAGAAAAGTATAGAAGAAGCCGAGGAGGCTGACCGTCAGGCACAGGAGCAGTATAACAGCCTGCTGGAGCAGCAATCGCAGTGCGCTCACGGCATGGAGCTGGTGCGCAAAAAGGGCGAGGAGCTGCGCAGTGCCTATGATGCAGGTCAAAAGGAGCTGCAGGCTGTACGCAGCAGTCAGCAGCAGTGCCAACGTCAGCTGACTGCGGCCGAAACACGCGAGCAGAGCTTAAAGCGTCTGCAGCAGAGCTACGAGGGCTTCAGCTACGGCATCAAGGCGGTGCTGAAGGCTCAGGAGCCATGGCGTGAGCAGGTTGTAGGCGTGGCAGCGGAGCTGCTGCAGGTAGAAGATAAATATGTCGCTGCTATCGAAACCGCGTTGGGCGAGGGTGCGCAGAACCTGGTGATGCGCTCGGCCAATGCGGCGAAGGAAGCGATAGCCTTTTTGAAGCGTTCCAATAGCGGACGCGCAACCTTCCTGCCGCTGGATACCGTGCAGCGTCGCGGGCCGAACCGCGAGGAGGAAGCACTGGCGAAGCTGCCGGGAATTCTTGGCTATGCGGTAGATTTAATCGACTATAAGCCTGAGGCTGAAAATGCGGTACGCTTTTTGCTGGGCAGGGTGCTGATTGCCGAAAACATTGATGCTGCCTTGGCTGCGGCAAAGGCCGGACGCTACCGTCTGCGCGTAGTTACGCTTGACGGCGATGTGGTAAATGCCGGCGGCAGTATGAGCGGCGGCAGTAAAAAGCATAAGGAAGGCTATTTGAGCCGTAATGTAGAAATTGCGCAGGCTGCGGCGCAGGTGAAACAGCTGCATGCCGAGATGCTCAGTTGGCAGGAAAAGCTGGAGGAGCTGGAAGCAACCGAAGGAAATCAGAAGGAGCAGCTGCAGCAGCTTGCTGCACAGCTGCGTCAACAGCAGCTGAAGGCCGACAGGCTTAAGCTCAATCTGGAGCAGGTGCAGCAACAGAAGACACGCGACAACGAGCGTTTGCTGCTGCTCTTGGACGACCGCAGCAATATCACCGCGGCCTATATGGCAAACCGTGATAAGGTCAAGGAGCTGCGCGCGGCAGTTGCCGAGCGCGAAGGTCAGGATACCCAGGCTAAGGAGCTGTTGGATAACCTGAAGAAAGAAATTGCCAAATACGTCAGTGCGGTTACCGCCTTGGATAACCAGATGCAGGATGCCCAAATTACGCTGCAGACCTCGGCCGCACGCACGCAGGATATCAGCAAGGCTATGCACAGCCTGGACCAGGATACACTGCGGTTGCAGGAGGAAATTGCTGCCAACCAAAAAGAACAGGAGCGCAGACAGCAGGAAATTGCCGACTGCGGTGTGCAAAAGCAGAAGCTGCAGCAGCAAAGCGACGAGCTGCTGGCACAGCTGCAGCAGATTCTGGGCGGCAAGGATGACTTTGCTCAGGAGCGTGGCAACCTGCTTGATAAACAGCAGGATATTGAAAAAGAGATTGCCGGACTGCGCAAGCAGGTGAATGACAGTGAAGCACAGCTGAAGCAGATAGAGCTGGACCTGGCGCGGCACGAAAGCAACTGCGGCCATATACGTGAGCAGCTGCAGCAGGATTATCAGCTGGATGAGGAGGCGGCCCGCGGTCAGGATTTTGCGGAGCTGCAGGAAATGGATCTGGCGGCGCTGCAAAAGCAGGAAAGCCGTCTGACACTGCAGATTGCGGATTTGGGACCGATTAACGCGGCGGCGATTGAAGAATATAACGCAGTGAAGGAGCGCAGCGAATTCCTGTGTAAGCAATATAATGATTTGTGTACAGCAAAGGAAAATCTGGAGGCTGTTATCGCAGAAATCAACAGCGGTATGACCAAACGCTTCAAGGAGGCCTTTGCCAAAATCAACGAATACTTTGCGCAATGCTATGTCAAGATATTTGGCGGCGGTACGGCGGTGCTGCGGCTCACCGAGCCGGATAATCTGCTGGATTCCGGTATTGATATCGACGTCCAGCCACCCGGTAAAAAGCTGCAGAGCCTGTATCTGATGAGCGGCGGCGAAAGAGCGCTGACGGTTATCGCACTGCTCTTTGCGCTTTTGAGCTATCAGCCATCGCCGTTCTGTATCCTGGACGAAATTGACGCGCCTCTGGATGATGCCAACATTCAGCGTTTTGCCGATTTCCTGCGGGATTATGCAGGAAACACGCAGTTTATCGTGATTACGCACCGTAAGGGAACGATGGAATGCGCTGATATCATGTATGGCGTAACTATGGAAGAATCCGGTGTTTCTAAACTATTATCCGTAAAAATAAATGCAAAGGAGAATGAATAATGGGATTTTTTGAGCGTTTAAAGGAAGGCCTTTCTAAAACAAGACGCAATTTTACTGACCGCATTCAGGAGCTTGTAGGCCTGTCTGCAGCGATTGACGATGATTTCCTCGATGAACTGGAAATGATTCTGCTTTCTGCAGACGTGGGCGTAAAAACTACCGAAAAGCTGATCGACGCAGTGCGTAAGGCTGCGAAGAAGAAGGAAATCAGCGGTACCGAGGATGTTATTCCCTTCCTGAAAAAATATATGGCAGAAATGCTGGCTGACAGCGGCCAACGTACACGTATCGGTGCCAAGCCGACGGTTATTCTGGTTGTTGGCGTTAACGGTGTAGGCAAGACTACTACTATCGGCAAGCTGGCAAATTACTTCACTCTGTTCAAATACAAGGTTGTTCTGGCAGCAGGCGATACCTTCCGCGCTGCGGCAGGCGAACAGCTGCAGATTTGGGGCGAACGTGCGCATTGCGACGTTATCCGCCATGCAGAAGGTGCCGACCCGGCGGCAGTTGTGTTTGATGCTATGAAGGCCGCTATTGCGCGCAAGGCAGATATCCTCTTCATTGATACCGCAGGCCGCTTGCATAACAAGGCTAATCTGATGAACGAGCTGGAAAAAATTCACCGCATTATTAAGCGCGAAATTCCCGAAGCTCCGCACGAAACCTTCCTGGTTCTGGATGCTACCACCGGCCAGAATGCAATCAATCAGGCCAAAGTGTTCATGGAAACCGCTAAGGTTACCGGCGTTGTACTCACCAAGCTCGATGGCACTGCTAAGGGCGGCGTTGTTGTGGCAATTAAGGAAGAGCTGGGACTGCCGGTTAAATGGATCGGCGTAGGCGAAGGCATTATGGACTTCCGCCCCTTTGAGCCTGATAAGTTTGTCGAAGCGCTGTTTGACAGCGGCAAATAAGAGGCTGCTTGCAGCCGACAGGCGTTGCGGCTTGGCTTATATTAATATAGTAGAAAATCTCCCGAGCTGCGTTTGGCAGCGTGCGGGAGATTTTTTTGTGCGGGCAGAGAAAAAGCCGTGTGCGGAAGCACACGGCGGTGATAGTAGGGATTAGGTTTTTCTGTTATGGTTTGGTTATTTTTGCTCTGCTTTAAGATTTTCAACCTGCTCAACAGAAAGCGAAGTACCTTTAGCGACATCTTGTACTGATAAGCCCATGTTTAAAAGACGCTTAGCAGTAGCAAGTTTTTCTTCGGCTATACCTTCCACTCTACCTTTAGCTTCACCTTCGGCAAGAGATTCTTCACGAATATCCTTCATACGCATTTCGTAAGTCATATAGGAATCCCTCACTTTCTTATCATTCTTGTTCAGCCTTAATTTTTTCAACCTGCTCAACAGAAAGCGAAGTACCTTTAGCGACATCTTGCACAGATAAGCCCATGCTTAAAAGACGTTTGGCGGTAGCAAGTTTTTCTTTAGCTTCACCTTCTGCCTTACCTTCTCGTCTTTCGTCTAACAAACGTGCTTCCAAAAGCATAAATTCTCGCCTCACTTTCGAATCAAGCTTAAGATAGCTGATTTCATCGTCAATCTGTCTGGTGAAATCGCTATTTATAATATGGTTATTAACATAATCATAAAAGCTTTTGATGTCCTTGGAGATATTGCCGTGGGTACCCTTAGTGTTCAAAATCATGGTAGTTGCTTCATCAGGCAGCTCCAGCTCCATATCCTCCAGACAACGCTTTTTAAAGGTATAAACATAATTGCCTTTGGCAAAAAAATCAAAGACACAAATAAATATGATATAGGTTGGCGGCAGCAGGTCATACTCCTGGCCCTTTTGCAGTAAGTCAATATCCATCAACGCCTGATAATAGCGTGTACGCTTGGGCAGCACATAATGTTTGGTGTCGGGATTTTTGATATTATTGACCTGCATTTCCAAGTTATAATGTGTATTCTTATCGTCCGCCACGATGATATCCAGACGAATGCCACGACTTGCATAGTCAGGCTCAAGAGATTTTTCAGCCTCGAAGTAGCTGATGTCAGCAATTTTAATCTGCAGTAATTCCTCTAAAAGATGAATGCAGATGCGCTTGCGTGACATAACTTTTTTAAAGATGAAGTCACTTTGAATCGTCAAGTTTTCAAATTTCGTTGCCAAGTTTTGCATATGTTTCCTCCTTTGATTATAGCATAAAATAAGGCAAAAATATATAAGACAGCAGATGTAAAAAAAGGCGCCTGCCGAAAGCTCGACAGGCGCCACTGGTCCGCACGACCAGGCAAGAGCTCCGCAAAATTGCGGCTACCCATGCAACTAAGGTTATTATAACATAGAAAAAGAATAAAAACAATAGTTCGCAAAACAAACATTTTTATAGATAAAAACGTTCCAGGTTTTTGCCAAAAAGGCAACTGCTAAGAATATCTTCTGCTTTTTTCTATTTAACCAGATAACGATTCGTGATATACTTATTATGATTTGCAATTTTTGCTAGTACTATGAGGATAAATTCAAAGCGTAACAAAATATTGTGATGCATGTGCTTTGAATAAATAATTTATTGAGGAGAAAAAGCTTATGATTATAAAATATGCAACTACGGAAGATATTGCTGCGATTGCCGCAGTGGAGGCAGAATGCTTTCCACCGGCGGAGGCTGCAACGGAAAAGGAATTTATTGACAGGGTAAAATATTACGGTAATCATTTCTGGCTTATGTATGAGGCTGAAAAGCTGATTGCCTTTGTGGATGGCTTTGTAACGGATGAGCCTGATTTGACGGATGAAATGTACGAGAAGGCAACGCTGCACGATGAAAACGGCGCGTGGCAGATGATTTTCGGTGTCAATACTATTCCTGCTTATCGCAAGCATGGCTATGCCGGCGAGCTGATTCGCCGTGCGATTGAGGATGCCAGAAAGCAGGGGAGAAAGGGCCTGGTGCTGACCTGCAAGGATAGGCTCGTTCATTATTATGCTAAATTCGGTTTTACTGATGAGGGTGTGTCCGAGAAATCTACGCATGGCAATGCTGTCTGGCACCAGATGAGGCTTACATTTTAATCGGGGGAGCTTAAGGGAATGCTCTAATTTGGCTTGTACATCATGACAATATTGCTGCTCTATATCTAATGTAGAAAAGCTGTGTGTCGAATAAATAAGCAGCTGCGCAAGCAAAAAGCCTGCGCAGTTTTTTCTGTCTGCGTTCTGTAAAGCGCTTGGCTTAGTAGGCAACGTGTCGACGGACAAAATTTGTCAGAAATGTGAAGAAAATAGTTTACGCTTTTTTGTATATGTGTTACAATATTTATGTTATAGAATTATGCGACTTTTTTGGATGTGATTGATATAATGCAAAAGGAATTGATTATGCGCTGTTTGCCGACGGCCTTCTGCCATGCTTCAACAGTATTGGCGCTGCCAGACGGCAGCCTGCTTTGCTGTTGGTTCGGCGGTACGCATGAGGGCGAAAGCGACGTGGGTATCTACCTCAGCAGACGCACGAATGCAGGCTGGAGTGAGCCGAAGCTGCTGGTGAACGGGGCGGCGGCGAACTGGAATCCGGTGCTTTTTGCGGGCGCGGACGGCAGATTACTGCTGTTTTACAAGCAGGGCCAGCAGATTGCCGATTGGCAGACGTGGCTGCTGCAGTCGACGGATAATGGCGAAACCTGGAGCGGACCGCAGGAGCTGGTGCCCGGTGATGTGAGCGGAGGGCGCGGACCTGTACGAAACAAGCCTTTGCGCTTGGCGAGCGGACGTATTCTTGCCGGTGCTTCTACCGAACACGGTCTCTGGAAGGCCTTTGCCGATATCAGCGATGATGATGGCGCAAGCTGGCATAAATCCTCTGCAGTGCAGATTGAGGGATTGCAATATCAGGCAGGTGAAAAGACTGCCGACAGTAATATTGCTGTAAGCCAGCAGTCCTTTTACGGACGCGGCGTAATCCAGCCGAGCCTGTGGCAGAGTGCGGACGGCAGCGTGCATATGCTGCTGCGCAGCAGCGAGGGCTTTGTCTATCGCAGCGATTCTGCGGATGACGGCGAAACCTGGTGCAGTGCCTACGCGTTGGGCCTGTCGAACAATAACAGCGGTCTGGATTTAGTGCGGACTGCCGGCGGTGTACTCTATCTGGTGTGCAATCCGGTGGCTGCCAACTGGGGTCAGCGTTCTCCCTTAAGTCTGTTCCAATCTACAGATGACGGTGCGAGCTGGCAAAAGCTGTTTGACCTGGAAACAGAGCCTGCGGAATTTTCCTATCCGGCGATTATTGCCGACGGTGAGGACCTTGTACTTACCTATACCTATAAGCGTTGTAATATTGCTTGTGTAAAATTGAGCGCGGATGAACTTGTTACCCTTTAAATTTAAAATATAAGGAGATGTAAGACAATGAAGAAAATTTTAGTTGTGCTGATGGCTATGCTGACCATGGCTGTTATGCTTACCGGCTGCGGCGGCGACAGCAAAAAAGCAGCTTATCCTGCAGACGGAGATATTTCCGTAATTATTCCTAAGGCTCCGGGCGGCGGTACCGATATCTCTGCCAGAGGCTTGATCCAGTTCATGGAAAAAGAGCTGAAGGGCAGCAAATTTGTTCCCGTAAACAAACCAGATGGCGGCGGTGTAACCGGCATGGTAGAGCTGGCTAACGCCAAACCCGACGGCCATACTCTGGGCATGGTTACCGTTGAGCTGGCTATGTTCCCGCATCAGGGCAAATGCAAAAACACCTATAAGGATTACGCAGCTATCTGCGCTCCGATTGCAGCTCCGGCAGCTTTGATTGTGCCGAAGGATGCTCCTTATAATAATGTAGATGAATTCGTAGCCTTTGCTAAGGCAAACCCCGGCAAGGTGAAGATGGGTAACTCCGGTATCGGCGCTATCTGGCACATTGCTGCACTTTCCTTTGAAGAAGAATTCGGCGTACAATTCAAGCATGTACCGTATCCGAAAGGATCCGCTGACATTGCTGCTGCTCTGGCAGGCAAGCACATCGACGCAACTTTGGCTGACCCGTCTGTATTCAAGAGCCAGGTAGATGCAGGCAACCTGAAGATTCTTGCTGTTATGGCTGATACCCGCAGCATAATTTATCCGGATGTTCCGACCTTCAAAGAGCTGGGCCACAACATGACCGTTCGCGCTTGGGCAGCACTGGTTGCTCCTAAAGATACTCCGAAAGAAAAGCTGGAAGCTCTGCGCGCTGCTGCTAAAAAGGTTTGCGAATCCAAGGAATTCAAGGATTATTTCATGAAACAGGGTATCGACCCGACCTGCATTATCGGTGCCGATGCTGATAAGATGATGGCTGAAGACCATGCAATGTATGAAAAATTCCTGAAGAAAGCAAAATAAAATCGCTGTAAGGCGTAAATGAAAATACCGACGCTGTAACCCGGAAGGGTTACTGACGTCGGTATTTTTTGTTGTTTGACGTACATTCTGGAAAATAATAAAGTAAATATATTGTTTTGCAAAAAATAAGTTTTCTGATAATAGTTCTTGACAAAATTTTGCACCAGTGCTAAACTGAAAATGATACTAATATGAGATATATTGCAAATGAAGTATTTTTAATAAAGTGCACAGCTTTTGCTAAAAGAAGTAAATTTCAGCTTCTGTATAGCTCGAATACAATAGTATATAAGCCTAGTCTGGAAGCTTTGTCCCACGCGGATGAATGCTTTGCAGGGAAGTTTGATGAGATTTCAACGCTGTTCCGCAACTGTAAAAAAGAGTCGATGCATTATTAGGAAAAAAACTAGCCTCTTACAAAGGAATGCAGAGATGATGACTTTAAGCCAGGGTACTGACAGACAGGTGTTTAGTAAAGGTCTACGAGAACGGGCTTTATTAATTATTGGTAGTGGTTTGACTATAATAATAAATTAAGTGTCCTTTTTGCTTGATCTTGTGCTGAACAGAAACGGATATAGCACAGCTTAAGTTAAATTAAGCTGTGTTTTTTATTTTATAACTGTTAAGGACAAGCAAAAAGCGCTTCAGGCAGTGCTGCCGCAAAATCATTGCCGTGAGGGCAGTGACTGCATATTTTGTTATGAAGTCACAAACTGTATTGATGAGTAGCAGTTTGCGGGGTTTTCATATATATTTGTACGGAGCTTTTCTCTGTACAAAGGAGTCAGCAGAAACAGTGGTTGTTTCTGTTCGTTCCTTGCTTTTTGATAAGGGGGAATATATCATGAAGCTAAGTCAAAAAAAGTGGAAGTCACTTATTTCAGGTGTTCTTCTCGCAGCCAGTGCATCGAGCTTTCTCATAGCACCAGTATATGCCGCTGATTATAGCAAGCCTCTCATAGGCACGCTTAAAAAGGACAGCGAGATACTGAGTCCCGATGGTAATACCGTACAGGAAAATGACGGCAAACTTATCTATGATTTCCAAGGAAAGGACCATACCTTTACTATTACCAATAAGGATGGTATTACTGCCCGCAAAGACAGCGTTTATAATAATGTAGACGCAGACGGAAAATATGGCACTCTCCATATTTATCAGACAAACGATAAGAGTAATGCCTGGGCCGGTGTAAATGGTTTTACGGCTAACAAGGGTACTGTTATTGTTAACAGTAATCTGGATATCACTGCAGCCTCGGAATATTCTTCTGTTGGTATTGCGGCAGCCAATAAGGGCAACCTGATTATCAACGGCAACGTAAAGATGCGTAAGGATAATACAGAAAAGCCTTGGGGCATAATTACCAAGAATGTGCATGGCAATGTAGGACCCGGCGGTGGTGCAGCCAGTATGGGCGGCGATGAAAACTATACAGGCGCACGTTGGCAGCCTGCAGGTATTTCCGTTGACTATAGCCGCGGTGATATCACTATTAACGGTGATGTGGATATTGCTGTACGCGGTACAGCTATAAGAACCGATGTCTATCAGGCTGACGGTGATGTACCGGCTTATGATTTGGGAACTATTTCTTTGCTGGGTAATTCTATCCGTATCGACACACCGTACAGAGAAGAAAACTTTGTTGAAGGCTTCGGCAAATTTATCGAGCCGTACTATGCTCTGGCAAGCTACGGTGGCACGATTAATGTTAACGTAAAGAATCAGGAAGCACAAAACGGCAAGGTAGAAATGGTCGGTAACGTGTTGGCAATGAAGTCCTCTGATGAGGCCGGAAAGGCTATGGTTTATCAAAATGGTCGCCTTAACATCGGCCTGACCACGCAGGATTCATCCTGGAAGGGTGTAATTGCCAATGCCGAAGGCGTTACCAAGGTATGGTATGAGCATGATGATGCTGCACCGGGTACTATTATCGGCGGTGATGTTAAGGTTCTTAATGCTAAGACCGGCACCGAGATGATGCTTTATACCGGCAACAACGGTATTACCAAGGGCTTTGCAGAAGGTGATACCGCTGCAGAGAAAAATAATGTTAGTGAAGTATTGAACTCCTTGGCACACAAGCTGTGGTATATGGCCGGTGACTCTAACCTTAAAGGCAGCGTATCTATTGCCGAAGGTCTTACTGCTTCCTCCGTAACTATGAAGACCGGCAACATTACCTTTGCCGAGGGTGGACAGGGCTTCTATGACTATACTCCGGAGAAGGACGATAAGACCTATGCAACCGGACCTATCGTAAAATCCGAAAATATTGGCGAAACACGCGAAAGCGATATCAACGGAGTAGTTTCTGTTAATGTTACCGAAGCTCAGGATGGGGTGTCCGGTAATGCTCCCAGTGCTATGTATGCAGCAGGCGAGGCAGAAGGTCCGCTTGTTGTTGATTTACAGGGCCACACCTTGAAGCTCAATGCCAACAATCAAACTGCTAATTATGTGTCTACGGTTTATGTTGATGAAAACAAGAGCATGGAGATTAAGGATTCCAAAGGGAATGGCGTGCTGAAGGTTTCCGCCGGTCTTGGTGCTGATGGCAATGCTGATACTAAGGCTAAGTATGTCTATGGCATTCGCGTAGGCGAGGGCGGCCACCTTACTGCAAATACCGATGTTGAGATAGACGGAGTTAAATCTAGTGCTACTCAGCGTGCTTATGGTGTATATGTAAGTACCAAAGGCAATGTTGTATTCGAAAAAGACCTGAGCATCAAAAATGTTCAGACCGGCAACAAGGTTGGACCGAACACTGCCGGTATTTATGCAGACAGTTCTTCAAGTGCAGATGCGCCTATTAATATAACTGTTAAAGGCAATCTTAATATTGAAAACGTATTGGGCAGTGCAATCCGTGCATTGAATACTTCAACTATATCTACTGCCGGTGCAACTATTAAAGCAGCCGATATGTCTAACGGTACGGATTATAGCCAATATTATGCTTTGCAGGCCAACAAGGGTACCATTAACCTGAATACAGGAGAAGGCATTACTGCCGGAATTCTGGACGTTACCGGTGACATGAAGGTAACTGATAATAAAGCTTCTGTTATCAATGTCAACATGACCAAGGGTTCTCAATGGACAGGCGCAGTAAGCAATATTCCAGGCAGTACATATAATGCCCCGGCCGGACAGTTTAATCTGACAATGGCAGAGGGCTCCGTTTGGAACCATGAAACAGGTCGTTCAGTAGATACGCTGAAGACAACTTTTGCCGGCAGCAATGTTTCTAAGCTAGATGGTTCAGGTGTAATTTACCAAAATTCCGACAAGAGTATTACCGTATATGATTATAGCGGTGACACAACTGTTGTTTACGGCCATGATGCCGATAATCCGCAGAACATCACCGGGGGTGACTTCACTGTCAAGACAGCAGCTGATGGCTCGAAGATTACTTTGGTAACCGATAGCCAAGGCATTAATGCCGGCTTTGAAGCTAATGATACTGCAGCAGAAAAGAATAATGTTAAAGCAGTACTGAACAAGTTGGCTAATAAACTGTTCTATACCGGTTACAAAGATGCAAGTCTGGCCGGCGTAGTGAAGATTGCCGATGGTCTGACAGCATCGAGCGTGAGCGCTTCTGGGAAAGCCTCCGGCGATATCACTTTCTCTGACGGCAGCAATGGAACGAAAAAAGCTGGACAGGGTTTCTATGATTATACTCCCGAACAGGAGAAACCCAATTATAAAACAGGCGCTATTACCAAGTCTGAAGATCTCAGCCTGAGCCGTGAGCTTGATGAAAGCGGCGTAGCACATGTTTCTGTAACTGAATCGAATGCCGGTAATAATAAATTTGCCAGTGCAATTTATGCAGGTGAGGAAACATCTCCGTCCCAACCGATGACTGTAAATATGTCCGGGAAGGGACTGGCTTTGAATGTTATGCAAACCAGCGGACAGGCAGCAGCTATTTACACAGGCGCTAATACTTATATCAAGGTTATAAATCCGTCTGCTGACCAAAAGCTGACGATTACTGCAAATAATACGGATACCAGAGGCTCTCATGCTATTTACGCTGATGGCAATGCACATCTGAACATTTCCGGTCCGGTAGAAATTACCGATATTGTTACTAAGGGAGATTCTGCAACAGGCATTAATATCCAGGGGCAGAAGAGTGAGATTAATATTGACGGCCCACTAACAATCAGCAATGTCAAGGGCGTTAGAGAACGCGGCGCAGGCATGAATGCAGCGGGTATTCAGGTAACAGGTGACACTTCCACTGTAATAGTCAGTGGTCCGGTAGATATTTCCGGTGTACGCGGTAGCGGTATCAGGCTGACCGGTAAGGATACCAAGGTATCTGTCGGCGGCGGCACTATTACTGCAGCCGAAGACAGTGATAAATCGCATAATTTCTATGCAGTCCGCGTAGATAAAGGCTCGCTGGACATCAACATGAAGGACGGCGCTGCAGGCGATACAACCACTAAGATTACCGGTGATATGTATGCAACCGGCCAATATGGCAAGAAGGTTGTGGAATACACCGGTGGCGAGCTGATTAACTGGAATGATGCAGGCATTCTCAATGTTGCTTTGACCGATAAGGATTCTTTCTGGAAGGGCGTTGCAGCTTATGACATGTATAATGACGACTATGGCAGCGGCGGCAACACCACGCATGATATCGGCCAGTTCAATTTGTATCTGCAAAACGGTGCAACCTGGACTAACGAACAGCAGTCGCATGTGACAACTACGACCATAGCGTCCAAAAATCCTGTATGGACAGGCAGCACGTTGGCAACTTTGCATGGCGGCAAGGATGCAGATAACGCAGGCCTGATTTACCAAAAGGATAACAATCCTATTTCTGTTGTAAATTATAGCGGTCATACCACTGTATTCTATGATCATGATGCTGCTGATCCGAGCAAGATTATTGGCGGCAGCTTCAATATTACCAATGCAGCAGAAGGTTCTGCTATCACCTTTATCACAGATAATAAGGGCATTACCTCCGGCTTTGCAGATGGCGATTCCGGCGATGCTAAGGATAAAGTAGCCAACGTACTGAACAACCTGGCAGGCAAGCTGTTCTACAAGAATTATACTGATGGTCATCTGGCCGGCGTAGTGAAGATTGCCGATGGTCTGACAGCTTCTTCCGCAGCACTGAAGACCGGCGATATTTCCTTCTCTACCGAAGAAACAGGTACCTTTACACCTGGCCAGGGCTACTATGATTATAAGACTAGCAAGCCAGGCAGCCAGATAGCCAAAGAATTTACTACGGCAATTACCGGCGACGCAGCTGCTGATACGGTTTACATAGAAAAAGGCGTATTGAAGGACGATGGTACCTATGTATTTACTGCAGACAGCACAACCATCACACCTGAAAAGCATCTGATTGCCGGTGGTGCATGGCTCCCGCAGATTAGCGCAGCTATTTCCGGCTCCGACGAAAACCATAATGTTACCATTGATATGAATGGCAACAAGCTGACTGTAGATACAACAACCGATACCCATACAACCGGTATCGCAGCTGTCGGCAAGGGTGTAGTTAACATCAATAATACCGGTGCAATGGCTATTAATGCTACAAGCACTACGAACGGGCAGACAGGTGCGCTGTTCGTTAATGCCGGAGGAACGATTAATATTCACAATGCCGGTGCAGATAATGTACTTACCTTGCGTGCTAGCAGCGCTGCTCCGGCAAATGCTGCAGTTATCAAGAGCATGAACGGTGTAAGCGGCGTTATGTCTGCTATCACTGTTGACGGTCTTGTTGATATTTTGGCTGATAAGAGCAATGCTTCCGGTGCTAACGAAGCAATCAGTGCAGTTGCTTCCAAGGTTGAGATTGGCGGTGGCGTCATCAAGGCTATTAATGGGGCTGAATATGCTATCAGTGCCTATGGCGAATTCGCTTCCAAGAACCGTGGACAGGTCAATGTGAATGTTAAAAAGGATGCCGAAGGCGCTATTATTGGTGCAGGCAGCAATAATGTACAGATGGAAGGCAATGTAAATCTCGGCGGCGGCATGGATAGTGCCGGTGCAAGTGCAGATGTAAGCATTGGCCTGAATACTAAGGAATCCTTCTGGAAGGGTGATGTAAGCAATACTAACGGCAGCAGTGCAGGTATCGTTAACCTTTATATGGGCAACGGTGCATCCTGGACTGGCAATAATCTTTCCGGCAATACAGTTAATGCTAATCTGAATAATGCAACCTGGACCGGCTACAGCAACGGCAATGCTATGCACCTGAAGCTGGATAACTCTATCTGGAATGTAAATGGTGCCAGCCAGCTTGCTTCCTTCTCTGGTAATAATGGCAGCATTATTGTGGCAAACAATGCAGGCGATATCAATGTAGCTGAGTACAGCGGCAATACCAATGTTATTTATAACCATGATGCTGACAATCCGACGAATATTCTCGGCGGCAGCTTTACTATCGGTCAGGCTGATGCCGGCTCCAATATCACGCTCATTACTGATAACCGGGGCATCAATAAAGGCTTTAACGCATATGATAAGGCAGAAGACCAGAATACAGTTAATGAAGTTCTTAACAAGCTGGCACAGAAGCTCTTCTACACCGCTAATGATGGTAAGCTGGCAGGTACTGTCAAGATTGCTTCCGGCCTGACTGCTTCTTCCGCAGCCTTGAAGACCGGCGATATCAGCTTCTCTACTGATGCAACCGGCACGAAGACACCTGGTCAGGGCTTCTATGAATATACTGTAACAGACGATACTGTTATTACTGATCCGATTACCGGTAATCTTGATAAGAAGTATGTAAATATGGGCATCGAAACCGAAAAAGGCATTTACAACTTCACTAAGGATACAGTTATTAATGTAACCAAGGGTGATTACAGCTCCAACCTGAGTGCTATTGAATCCAGCGGCGGACCGATTACGATTAATGCCGACGGACAAAATCTGGACGTAGCCTATCATGTTCTTAAGGGTAGCAATGTTGCACGTGCGGTAGCTACCGGCCTCAGCTATGGAAAGTCCAAAGACATTACTATTAAAGCTAAGAGTCTGAAGCTCAGTACTGATACCACTGGCTTCAGGGCCCAGGGTGTTTATGCAACCGGCGGTAAGATTACCATTGACGCAGACACCACCATTACTACCTCTGCGCAAACAGAAAGCAATGGTATTTACAGTGGCAGCGGCGGTACTGTTACCATGAACGGCAATCTGGATATTCAAAAGGATAGCAAGGCAGCTAATTACATTGCGCTGAATTCTGACGATAATGGCATTATCAACGTCAATGTTAAGGATGGCAAGGCAGGTGCAGGCATTGTCAAGATTGATGGCGATGTCTACACCAAGTCTGCAGAAACCTATGATTATTGGGAGGATGAAACAACTTCTACATCTTCTACCGTTAATCTGGCATTGCAGGGCAAAGACAGCAGTTGGAACGGCCGCAGCCTCTACGAAGTTACTTCCGGTGATGACTCCACCAGCTATGGTACCTTTAATCTGTGGCTGACAGATGGTGCAACCTGGACAAACGAGAAGAACGGCAAAGAGGTTCCGAGCGGCTTTACCGGCAGCCATGTAACCAACTTTACCGGCGGTGCTGATGCAGCACATGCAGGCAACATCTTCCAAAAAGACGGCAAGAATCTGACTATTGATAAATACAGCGGCAATACCAACATCTTCTACGCTCATACCGGCAACGGCGAAGCAGCTGAAAATTACGCAGCAGGCGACACTGTTATCAAGCATGCGGCAGAAGGCTCTGCAGTATCCATGATTACCGACAACAGCGGTATTGCAATGGACAACGAATACAGCGTAGCTAACGTACTGAACGCATTGGCAGGCAAGCTGACCTACAGCAACTATGTAAATGGCGAAAATAACTTGACCGGTTATGTAAAGATTGCCGACGGCCTGACTGCAAGCAGCAAGGCTATGCAGACCGGCGATATCTCCTTCAGCAGCAATGACGGCAAGGGCAGCTTAAAGGATGGCTCTATTACTCCAGGCATCACCTATCCGGAAACCCAGACTCCTGAAAGCAGCAACATCAAAGACGGTATTACCGGTGATGCTAAAGCTGATTACCAATATAAGAAGGACGGTATTCTGAAGAAAGATGGCAGCTATGTCTTCACTCAGGACCCGACTAAGATTGAGGTTGAAAACGGTGCTGCGGTAAGTGCAGTCAATAAAAATATCAATATTGATACCACTAAGGCTAAGCTTGTGCTGAAGGGTAAGGACGCCGGCATCCATGCAAACGGTGCAGACGTTGCTGTTAAGGGCAACACCGATATCAGCGGCGAAATCGGCATCAATGCAGCGAACGGCAGTGTAACCTTGAACGGCAGCACCAACATTACCGGCGGCAATAATGGCAAGGGTATTGCTATCATTGCAGGCAAAGATGGTAAAGTAGATATTAACAGCAACAACGGCGCTTTGACTATTAATGGCGATATTAATGCCAACGGCGGCAGCATTACTGTAGACAGCGGCAATGCAAGCAGTACCATCAAAGGTGATATTAATGCAGCGAACGGCAGCAGCGTAGTAATCAACCTGACTGAGAAGAATTCTGAACTTACCGGCGGCTACAATGTTGACGGTGACAGCAGCATTGCTATGAATATTGCTAACGGTGCAACCTGGCATCTGACCGATGGTGAGGAAGCTGCAGGCATGTCTCTGCTGAGAATGGCTAAGGGTGCAGCTGCTGCAGGTCTGACCATCAGCGGCGGCAAGACCGAGCCTGAAAAAGGTGTTCTTGATATGAGCAAGAGAACCAAGACTCTGGACATCGCTCATTACAGCGGTTGGGAAACCATTATCTATAATCACGATAATAAAGGCAGCGAAGCACAAGACTTCAAATCCGGCAATACTGTTATCAAGAATGCTGCAGAAGGCTCCGGCGTGCTCCTGTTCACTGACAATGCTAATATTGATATCAACAATCAGGCTGAGGTTGAAGCAGTATTGAAAGTATTGGCAGAAAAGGTTCAGTATACCGACCACGCAGTAAACGGCGCTAACCTGAAGGGTAAGGTTAGAATTGCTGAAGGTTTGACCTCTTCCGGCAAGACCGGTGCTATGAAGTGGGATGAAGCTACCGGTATCGGTAAGTTTGATCCGAGCAGCATCAAGTGGGCTGAAATTATTGGCGGTGACTACGAAACCCTGGTAATGAAGGGTGTAAGAAGCGCTGCAACTACTTCTATGCACAGCTGGCGCGACAACATGCAGGATACCTACACCGGCGCAGACCTTGCGGATGAAGACGGCATTTTTGTTAAGGCACTGGGCGGCAAGACCAGCTCCGACGTTAATGGTGTTAAAGATGACAACAACTATCGCGGCGTACAGGTTGGCTTCGACAAGGCTCTGGCAGACGGCTGGCATGCAGGCGTAGCATTTGATTACCGTGACGGCGATTCCAACTATCTGCTGGGCGGCAAGGGCGACAACCAGCTCTACAGCCTGGGCGTATACGGCGTGAAGAGCTTTGATGACCAGTCCTACCTGCGTGTAGCAGCAAAAGCCGGCCGCGTTGAAAATGAATACGATGTTTACAATGAAATCCGCAGCCTGAAGCTGCATGGCGATTACAAAGCCAACGCTTACGGCCTGACTATGGAATACGGCAAGACCTTCGGCAGCGAAGAATCCTACTTCACTCCGAAAGCACAGCTGACCTGGTCTAAGGTAGGCAGCAAGGATTACACTGCTCATACTGCTAAAGAAAGCATGAGCATCGGTCAGGACGCATACAGCAGCCTGGTAGCACGCTTTGGCGTTGAAGCAGGAGCTAAGAGCGAAAAGGGCCGCGTATACGTTGGCCTGTATGGTGCGCATGAATTCAACGGCGATATCAGCGCAAGCTACTTCGCTAAGGATGGCGGCATTAAGCACACCAGCTTTGACGGCAAGGATACCTGGATGGAAATGAGCATCGGCGGCAGCTATGATCTGAGCGCTAACTGCCATATCTATGCAGACTTTGCCAAGGACTTTGGCGGCGACTTTGAGCGTAAGTGGAAGGCAAGTGCCGGCCTGCGCTTTGAATTCTAAAAGCTTAAACAGATTATTTCCCCTTCTTTTATAAATAGGCTGCGGTGCTTACAAGGCGGCGCCGCGGCCACCTCAAAAAACTACGAATCAAAAATCAAAATCAGAAACACAGCGGCTATCTGTCGGCAAGCAGAAGCTGCTGTGTTTTTCTGCATACAGCTGTTGTTTGGAAGCATAAAAAATATAACTGATTACTTTGGAGAGTGTTTGTTTTGCTCTTGAAATTCTTACAGTGAGCAAATACGCAATATCTTCAGTTTTTACTTGACGAAGTGCGCTATATATGGTAGACTCTATATGATAAAAAATATCATTAACAGAAAAATGTAAGTAATACACCCCTAAGAAAAAATGTGCTTTACAAAAGGAAAAAATTACTACTGCTTTATTATTAAATGATTATAGAATTTTAGGCAATCAGGTGAAGATATTTTGCCGGATATCTTCTTTGCAGGGAAGTACGATGTGATTTCGACGCTGTTCCGCAACTGTGAAAGTGAGCTGCTTTATCATTAAGCTATGGCTTAAACCTCCTACCAAGGGATGAAGCGGCAATGACCTTAAGCCAGGGTACTGACTGATTGTGCAGATTAAGGGTCTACGAGATTAGACGCGCTTAATGAGAGGGAATTTG
>ENA-OQKY01000524-OQKY01000524.1-human-gut-metagenome-genome-assembly--contig:-NODE-524-length-34988-cov-7.017498_pt1 | contig 34988 bp, 21 predicted proteins | sample MGYA00242652_ERZ504805 | MGnify/ENA primary metagenome ERZ504805 (study PRJEB26092, sample SAMD00036400) | human gut metagenome | host: Homo sapiens | study: EMG produced TPA metagenomics assembly of... | reverse complement strand
GGTACCAACCTATTTGGAATTGGGCATTGATATTTAACCAATTTATTACTATATTTGAAAACAGGATTCAAGTATAAAACCCGAATCCTGAAGTTTTCTATTTACACAAAATTGTGGACAGTGCCTTTCAAAGAGGAGAACATATCCAATCCATAATTTCTATTACAATAAAAAGAGAGCTGAATATCCTTTTTTTATTAAGATGATATTCAGCTCTTTCTTTACTTAATTGCATTTCGAACAATAGAAATTATTCCCATTCATCAATAATATTGAAGAATCCCTTTTTTCTATCCGAGTTTATCTTCCAGTCCACCGGTACGCATTGAAAACCTTCATTAAAATCTTCTCCACTGCGACGATAATCGAAGAATCCCCATGACGCTCCGACACTCGTGGCTGCAACAAAGTTGTTCATAGGTTTCTCAAAATCATAATGATCATCTTCATTGAAAATAATTGGTTTAGAGGTATATGTATCTATGGAACGTACCTTTTCAACTAGATTTACAATTCTTTTAGGGTCATTCAGTCCGTTGCCATGAAGTAAAATAAAATCGGCAGCCTTAATCATTTCCGGGGTAGGACATTTGCCACCACCATTACTTGTACTTACCAAAAGACGTTTCCCATTTACCTGTATACTCTTTGCATATAGAATAGCCTCGTGTACTCGTGCAGGTTTAAGGATAGAATGTTTGTGATAAAAATCGCATTCATTGTTTATCTCTAATAGGACATTCGTATAATTGTTCTTTAATACCCATTCCACTGTATTTTTTATTCCTTTCTTGACAGCCGCTTCATCGTTTATATATTTTTCCTGACCCAAATAATATATACCCATTATAACTACCATTCCCAGTTCGTCAGCTTTTTCTATAATTTTCCCCATACGGTCCATATATATCGGTTTTAAACCACCATCTGGAGTTATAGCCGTGTTGCACCAAGGCTGACCTTTAGAGTATCCTTGTGGACTTCCACCTTGGAGGTTTACTCCAATGGCAAGAAGTCCTTTTTTTCTGTAAATAGGAAGTTGTTCAATAAATTCGTTTGTATTACGTTCGGCATCCCATTTTTTAGTATCAGGATATACCCACTTATATCTGGTAGAGTCTGTTTCATCATCGAAAACGGCATTTGCCATTCTGCTGTTTGGCAGGAGTCCTTCAATGGAATATCCTCTCCAGGTTTTACCCTTGAATGTTTCCGTTCCGTTAATGCATATTTTGTCTCCTTTAATGGAAACAACAGTTTTTGCGAATAAACTAACTGAAACAACAAGCAATGATATGACTAAAATGAAAAGTTTTTTCATAATAATGCTTGTTTTAGTTTATTTTCAATACATGAGCATAATCACATGGTTTCTCAGCAGGGAATGTAACAACTAATCCCTCTTCAGTCTGCTCAAATTTAAGTGATTCATCAGAGCCAAGCATTGATACAGACTTAAATTCATTCATGTAAGGATTACCTTTTTTAAAGGTCTTGATAGTAAGTTTTCCACTTTCCGGCCATCCAAGAGAAATAGCATATAACTGTCCGTCTCGTTGTGTAAATCTTATGTCTTCTGCCACAGCATCGCCATTTTTGTCTTCACTTAGGTGACCCTCAACAATCTTCTGCGGACCTTCACCATAAATTTCCCATGGACGGCTGTTGTAGATAGCCTCGCCATTAAGTTTAAGCCATTGTCCCATTTGTAACAGCCTTTCCTTTACAGGTTCTGGAATTTCACCTTCAGTAGTTGGAGTTACGTTAAGTAGAACAGCCCCATTCTTACTTACCACATCTACCAGAAAGTCAATAAGTCTGTTTGTAGTTTTGTAGTTAGGGTCACTTACGTTACACCATGCTCCCCAGTCAATCGAATCGTCAGTAAGCCAGCAGAAAGATTTCTTTTCGCTCATTCTTGAACGCTCAAGGTCAAGAACCGCTGAACCTTCTGCCATATCTTTGGCTTTATATGTACATACCACTTCCTTTCCCCATTTTTCAGCATTGTTATAGAAGTTTGCAAGGAACTGCATTCTGTATTTCTCACCAATGATATTCATTTTATTGTCAAACCAGATAATGTCAGGCTCATACTTGTCCATCAGCTCATTAAGTCTGTCAAGCCATTCTTGGTTGAATTTATCGTCAGGTAAGAATTCTGGAGTACGTTCTGCCATTTTGAAAGCTCCTTTTTTAGCATACGGTCCATAAAGGTCAGCATACTGAGGGTCGCCGGCATCTGTAGACTTATCCCATGTAGGGAACCATGCATACAGCCAGTGTCTGTGATAAGTTATGATATATTTCATTCCTTGCTTTCTTACGGCATCACCCATGAGTTTCACAATATCCTTCTTTGGTCCCATATCCACAGAGTTCCATCTGGTCAGGTCAGTGTCCCACATAGCAAAACCATCTGCATGTTCTGCCACAGGTCCTGCAAACTGTGCTCCGGCCTCTTTAAATAGCTTTGCCCACTCGTCAGCATTGAACTTTTCAGCTTTAAACATAGGTATGAAATCTTTGTATCCAAAATCTTTCAGGTTTCCATAAGTTTTTTCGTGGTACTCTCTGATTTTATTGCCTTCTTCGTACATCCAATGAGAGTACCATTCTGTTTTGTGTGCCGGGACAGAATATGGTCCCCAGTGGAAATAAATACCGAATTTTGCATTTTTCCACCATTCCGGAACCTCATATTTCTTTAACGAATCCCAGTTTGCTTCATATTTTTGTGGCTTTTCAGCCTCAGTGCATGATGTTGCAAGTACTGCAAGCATCATAAATGTTCCAATTGTTTTCTTCATGTGTCTTAAATTTTGATAATGAATTATTTTCTTGTAATTTTTATGTAATATGCTCCAATTGTATCTGTAGGCAATATGAAGTGTGCTTCCATTTTATACATTCCTTTTCTTAGTCTAATATTACTGAATTCTACACATCTTTTTTTGTCGGCATTTCTCACTTTAATTTTTTTGCTGTAGTTTCCTATTGCCAGTTTTGCACATAAGTACTCCTTTATTTCTCCACCGGCTTTATATTTTTGTCCGTTAGGTATCTCTTCACCTTCCTGTGCAGCTTCTGTAAGTTTAAGATCTGATTCAACTAGCCATCTATATAATTCGAAATTATATCTGCCGTCTTCTTTTACTTCAATAGCCCAAAATCCAGGTGCTGGTTTCATATCTGTTCTCATCAGGTTCTGATTCCATACCGATACTCTGTTTAGAGGGTCGTGCATATCGTGACAGTTCAAGACTGTACTCTTGTTTTTTTCTGTCGGTAGATAGATGTGCGACATCCTTTCGTTTGCTTTCGATGTTTTAGCCCACCATTCGTCATAAACCTGCTTAAGTTCATTAACAAGACCAGGATTACCATCAGCCATGTCCTTCTGTTCTCCAGGGTCTAGTGCAACATTGTATAGTTGCTTTTTGTTAATCAATCGCCAGTTGCCTTTCATTACACAAGATATTGTTTCTTCCGATAAGAATTCATTCCTTTGTGTATCAGCAATAAGATATCTGTCTATTGTCTTATCTTCATTAATAACTGAGGCAAGACTTATTCCATCCATTGTCTCTGTTTCGCTTGTCTTCAGTCCGCAAATTTCTATTAAAGTGGGAGCCACATCAATATATCCTGCTAGCTGGCTTGTTACAAGAGGTTTGTTCCCAGGTATATTTATCACCAAAGGTGTTCTGTGTCCTCCATCGAACACATCTCCTTTCACACCTCTCATTCCGGCATTATATCCTTTTTCTGCAAGTCTGTTTTTTTTGTTAAGTTTCACACCTCCTGCGCTACCATTGTCCGTACAGAAAATTACAATAGTTTCTCTGTCAATGTCAAGCTCTTTTAGTGTAGACATCAGCGTGCCGAAATTATCATCAATGTTAGTTATCATCCCATAGAACTCCGGAACAGGAATATTAGGATTATTCCTATATTGTTTTGCATATTTTTCACTAACGTGATATGGTCCGTGAGGAGCATTAGGAGTAATACAGCAAAAAAATGGTTTATCTTTATTTTCTTTGACAAATTCTATTGCTTTGCCAAAGAAAACATCAGTGCAGTATCCTTTCTGTTTTACTGCTTTGTCTTCCTCGTTAAAATACGTATCATCAAAATAATCGTTAAGCCAGTAATCCGGTGTTTGTCCCACACCGCCTCCTTTATGCCATAATGCTTTATCAAATCCTCTGTCGCCTGGTCTGAATGGCGCATTATCTCCTAAATGCCATTTACCGAATAAGCCGGTTTTATATCCATTTCCTTTAAATATTTCTGCAATTGTTACATGCTGCTTCTCAAGAATAGATCTTCCCTGAATGGTGTGCCAAACACCTACCTCATTACAATATTTGCCGGTCATCATTCCTGACCTTGTAGGAGCACTTGTCGTTGCTGTATGGAAATTAGTGAAGCAGCAACTTTCCGAAGCGAATTTGTCTAGATTGGGGGTTTTGATATATGGATTGCCTGTAAATCCCACATCTCCATAACCCTGATCATCTGTCATTATAAGAATTACATTCAACTTATTGCTGATTTCATCTGCAATAAGTTTTTTTGCATTACATGATAATGCAACGCATGCAGTCAATAAAAGTGTTTGTTTCATAAGACTAAATTTTTGTTTCAAAATTATAGTATTAATCTCAAATTAAATGTTATAAAAGTGATTGAAAGAGGGGGTATTTTAAAATTTCATTTTGTTTTATGTTATCTTGTTTTTATCACAATAAATTGTTATATGGTAATTAGGGGGGATTATACCCAAAATAAGGGGGATATTTTTTTTAGTACTAATATCTAAAAAATGCCTCTATACATGTGTTTATTTTGTAATATTTTTGTTTAAAAGAATCACTAATAATAAAACAGTATGAAAAAAAACATTCCTACTTTGGCTGTTACATTTTTTGCAGCTCTTTCATCTCTTGCTTCATGCAATTCTGGCTATAAACCTGATATCAGTACAACAGCCTCTCCAAAGGGTACAAATGTATTTTTACCCGATTCAACATCAATAGCAGCCAACTACAAAATTCCCAAATGGTTCGAAGATGCTAAATTTGGTATCTTTATTCATTGGGGAGTTTATTCAGTACCAAGCTTTACTTCCGAGTGGTATGCAAGATGGATGTACAAGGAGGGCTCTCCAACATATAAATTCCATGTTGAGAATTACGGACCTTTGACAGAGTTTGGCTATAAAGATTTTATCCCAATGTTTAAGGGTGAAAAGTTTAATCCTGATGAATGGGCAGAATTATTTAAATTATCAGGAGCAAAATACGTAGTTCCTGTTGCTGAACACCACGATGGTTTTGCCATGTACAAAAGTACTTTCAATAAATGGAATTCTGTAGATATGGGTCCTAAGAGAGATGTAATAGGAGAACTCAAGAAAGCAATAACAGCACAGGGGCTTCATTTCGGTCTATCTTCCCATCGCTGTGAAAACGCCTGGTTTTATGAATACGGAATGGACACACCATCCGATGTTCAGAATATGAGTATATCTCTTTACGGTGAGCGTCTGCACGAACCCGAAGGCAAAGGCATGACTCCGTATTGCGGTAAGTACGAAGGTTCTAATGAGAAGTCAAGACGCGAGTTCCTTTTGCATACATACGAACTTATTGACCAGTATCAGCCGGAGTTGATTTGGTTTGACTGGACTGTAGGTAAATATCCGTTCCAGCCTACTTTCTATAAATTCATGGCATATTATTACAACAATGCGCTTGACTGGGGCAAGGAAGTTGTAGTAAACACAAAGTTCGGCTATGGCGATAATATTCAGGTTTTCGATATTGAGCGTGGAAAAAGCGACAGGATAAGAAAGCACTCATGGCAGACAGATACATCAATCGGTAAAATTTCATGGTGCTACAATCCTAAAGAAGAGAATAAAACTCCCGACCATATTATCGACGATTTTATAGATATAGTAAGTAAAAATGGAAATCTTCTCCTTAATGTAGGTCCTAAACCTGACGGAACAATAACAGACGAGCAGAAAAATGTGCTTATCGAAATAGGTAAATGGCTGAAGGTTAACGGTGAGGCTATTTACAGTTCACGTCCTTGGGTTACTCCCGGCGAAGGTGAAAACAAAGGAACTGCAGGTTACATGACAGATAATGAAAAAACCGAATACACAGCTCAGGATATCCGATTTACTACTCGCGACAATAATGTGTATGCTATATCTTTAGCCTGGGATAAAGAAATTCTTATAAAATCGTTTGCTGAGAAATATCTTAAAAATGTTACTGTCGAATGTGTTGAAATGTTAGGTTCTAAAGAAAAACTTCAGTATGAACTTAAAAGTGAAGGTCTTAAAGTCAAGTTCCCCAATATTATGCCAACACAATATGCCCATGTATTGAAAATTAAATTGAACGGTGTTGTTTTCTCAAAACCGATTATTGATAAATATGAAGATAAAATTATTTCAACTGTACGAGTAATGCAACATGGTGTGAATCCAGTTTCTTTGGATGTTAAAAGTTCAGTTGATAATAATATAATCAATGAGAAACTTAATGTCGCTCCTCAAACTTTAATGGAAAAGGAATTTATTCATAAAATTAAAAATACTGATGCACCGTATTCATTTAATGTTGAATAATTTATCTTCTTGGTTAATCATCTAAATTTATGAATGTGAAAAGTATTATTAACATTGCATTTTTAATATTTGCATTGAATAATTTATTTGCTCAGCCATCGGCACATATTTATTATGTGCCGATGAACGGCAAAACACAAATAACCTCATCACCACTAAAAGAATACAAAAATAGGATTAATGGATCTAAAACAGATTTGAGGATTGAACTTTACCCTGATTACAGATTTCAAACAATTAAGGGTGTTGGCGGGTGCTTTAATGAAATAGGGACTGATGCATATTTTACTTTATCTTCTTCTAAGAGAGATGAACTAATGACTTCACTTTTTGATAAAGAAAAAGGAGCGGGTTTCAGTTTTTGTCGTTTAGCAATCGGAGGCAGTGATTTTGCACACTCAGCATATTCCTATTCTGAGGTTCCTGACGATTATGAAATGGAACATTTTTCTATTGGCAGAGATAAAAAGACATTAATACCATGTATAAAGGATGCGCTTTCTAAAAATCCTGATCTCTGTTTTTTTGCTTCACCGTGGAGCCCCCCCTGCTTGGATGAAAGAATCGGGGAAGATGACAGGTAATGTGGAAAACAACAGATTAAAAGATTTGCCGATTATATCTACAGTGAGCGTGAATGGCGAATATAAAATTCTTCTGCAGAATGATAAACCGGAAGCAATTTCATGCGTAGTTAGAATTAAAAATAAGGATTATAAAGTTGCAGTTCCCGGAAACTCTCTGGCTGGCATAGTAATAAGATAATTTATAAGTAATAATATTAATTTCTTTTTGTATGAAAAATTCATTAAAATTAAATCTGTTCGTAGGATTGTTTTCTTTAACTTCGGTCACGTATTTGACTGCTGCCGAGGTTAATAAAGAAGAATTATGGCGCAACGAATCGATTCCTGTTGAAAAACGCGTAGATGACTTATTGTCAAAACTGACTGTTGAAGAAAAAATTGATTTTCTTAACTCCGAGTTGCCGGCCATTAAACGCCTGTCTATTCCGGAATATGTGTGGTACAGCGAGGCTCTTCATGGAGTGATAGCCTGGAACTGTACATCTTTTCCTCAAAACAATGCTATGGGTAGTACATGGAATACAAATTTAATGTATCAGGTTGCTACTGCTATTTCCGATGAAGCCAGAGCATTAAAGAACATGGGGAAAAAGGAAGTGATGATTTATTCTCCCACAGTAAATATGTCGCGCGACCCTCGCTGGGGAAGAAATGAGGAATGTTACAGTGAAGACCCCTTCCACATGTCGTCAATGGCACGAATGTATATACGCGGTATGCAAGGCAATGATCCTAAATATCTTAAAACGGTATGTACGGTAAAGCATTTTGCGGCCAATAATGTTGAACATAAAAGAGAGCAGATACAATCCATCATTAGCGAAAAGGATTTGCGCGAATACTATTTCCCCGGCTTTAAAACGTGCGTTGATGACGGAGCTATGGGTATTATGTCGGCATTAAACGGTTTGAACAATATTCCTTGCTCTGCACATAAATGGCTTCTTACCGATGTGTTGAGAGGAGAGTGGGGCTTTAAAGGATATGTTGTAGCCGACTGGAGCGCAGTGGGAAGTGTTACCAAATTTCATAAATATACAGATAATAATGCGGAAGGCTGTGTTGCTGCTTTAAGAGCCGGTTGCGACCAGGAATGTTTCCGTCGTTGTCCGTCGCCTATGGTAAAGGGAATCCACGAAGCATACAAGAAAGGACTTGTTTCGGAGGATGAAATTAACGTATCTGTTCGCCGTCTTCTACGTCTTCTTTTCCTTACCGGTGAATTTGATAATATGAATAATCATAAATATGGTCAGATAAAACCTTCAGTTCTTGAAAGTCCTAAACATAGAGCTTTGGCATTAGAGGCAGCAAAACAGTCTATCGTTCTTTTAAAGAATGAATCTGATATTTTACCTCTCAGCAAAGATGTTAAAAGTATAGCTGTGGTAGGTCCTTTTGCCAATTATTGCTGGTTGGGTATATATTCAGGGTTCCCAAAAAACAGAGTTTCTCCTTTAAAAGGAATCAGAAATCTGTATAAGGGAAAAATTCATTATGCAAAAGGATGTGAGGTTACCTCAAAAAATGATACTGTTGATATGAATAATGCTATAAAAGCAGCATTGCAGGCAGATGTAGTTTTGGCTTTTGTAGGTAATGACGAGAAAACTTCTACCGAAAATCTTGACCGTTCAACACTGCTTCTTCCAGGAAGACAGTCACAATTACTTGATGAACTTTGCAAAGTCAACAAGAATGTAATAGCAGTCATTACTCCAAGCGGCTCCACATTGCTGGGTAATGCTCAGGAATCACTTAAAGGTATAGTATGTTCGTGGGCAAATGGTCAGGAACAAGGTGATGCTATAGCAAGCGTTCTTTTCGGCGATTATAATCCGGGAGGAAAACTCAATACCACATGGTATGCTTCGGACAATAACCTGCCTTCTATCCATGATTACAATATTGCGCATAATCACACATACATGTATCTCAAGGATAAACCTTTATATCCATTCGGATATGGTTTAAGCTATACCGACTTTAAATTTTCCGGTCTAAGTATAAGCAAGAAAGAATTAAAGGCTAACGAGAAGGCTATAGTATCATTTAAAATATCCAATGTAGGAAAAATGGACGGTGATGAAGTCGCTCAGCTGTATATACGCAATAAACACCATTCTAACGATATGCCCAAAAAACAGCTTAAATCATTCAAAAGAGTTCATCTGGCCAAGTCGCAGAGTGCAACAGTCAATCTTGAACTGTTATTTGAAGACTTCAAGACTTGGGACGACCAGAAAAAAAATTTCGTAGTAAATCCCGGTGAGTATGAAATCCTTGTAGGTTCATCTTCCCAGGATATTCACTTGGCCGGAAGTATTTCGGTAGCGTATGGTATTGTCGATAAAACTGCCAAAGAAAAGATTAAAAGCGAAATTCTTGATAATGGCTATATAGTGAAATACGATACTGCACCATATATCGCCAGCGTAGAGGATAAGAAAGGTAGCTTGTGTTTTGATAAAGTATATACATTCTACGACCCTGGATTCTTTGTTTCACAATGGGATGCTGTTGTTGAATATACTTCATCGGAAAACAGTGTTATAAAAGTATATCTTGACGGTACTCTGATAGATGAATTTTCAGTTGAATCAAGCCGTTCGGCAGTAAATAAGATGAATATCAAAATTCCTATTCCAGCCTATGGTGTTCCTTTGAAACTTGAAGTTTATAAATCTGCAGGTGATATTAAAATTAAATCTGTAGATATAATCAGTCCGGCTAAGAAAAACTGATTTTATAGTTTATTTATGCAGCCTTTCGTTACTGGCTGCATAAATATTTTTAATATTTATATTATGAATAACATATTGATATGAAAACTTTGTCAACTTTATTTGCGGCTTTTTTATTGGTGTCATGCTCTAATAATTATGATAAGCTGCAGGTGGTTTCACCCGATTCTAAAAACAGTATAAGTTTTTCTGTTTCCGAAGATGGAAAATTAACTTACCAGGTGTCTCGCGAAAATCAGGTACTTCTTTCTCCTTCACCTATGGGTTTTGAATTTAAGGACGGTAGAAGTCTTTGTAATGATTTCAGTGTAATAGAAGTGTCGCACGACAGTAAAAACGAAAAATGGAAAACCGTTTGGGGGCAGAACGAAGAAGTCCTGAATCATTATAATGAACTGACAGTAAAACTACGTCAGGAATCAAGCGGTATCCGCATAAATCTCATTGCACGTGCTTTCAATGACGGTGTAGCTTTCAGATACGAGTTCCCCGAGCAGGCTGCTCTCGATAGTTTTGTAATCTCCAATGAGCTTACCGGTTTCAATTTTGCATCCGATTATTCTGCATGGTGGGGATATGCCGATTATGACAATTATGAAAAGAAATACTATAATTCTCATATTAGCGAAATAGGTGATGTCAATAAATATGCTCGCCGCGTGGGTAAGGAAGAAAGAAAATTTATGTCTAACACCCCAATGACAGTAGAAATAAACGACAGTATTGTAATGTGTGTACATGAGGCAGAGCTCACAGACTATCCTGATATGAGCCTTGAGAGGCTTGGCGATACTCATTCAATGAAAGCACATCTCACTCCATGGATGAACGGAGACCTTGTCCGTGCCAAAGCCCCCTTGAAAACACCTTGGCGCACATTCCAGATTGGAACGGCAGCAGAGCTTGCTTCGTCGGATATGCTGATGAATCTTAATGCACCCTGTGAATTTCCTGACACTGACTGGATTGAAACATATAAATATATAGGAATCTGGTGGGAAATGCATACCGGAAAATCAGCATGGGCCGAAAAGAAACAGTTTGGAAAGCCAATAAACCGTCCTCACGGAGCCAATACAGCAAATGCCAAACGCCACATTGATTTTGCAGCCAAACATGGTTTCCCTGAAGTCCTTATCGAAGGATGGGATAAAGGATGGGATGACATGAACGGCTCATGGACAGGTTACGGGATATTCGACTGGACTACTCCTACTGATGATTATGATATTGAAGAAGTATGTCGCTATGCCCGTGAAAAAGGCGTCCGTATAATGATGTATTTCGAAACTATTTCCGATATCGACCACTTCGAGCCTGCCATGGACAAACTTTTTGCAATGTGCAACAGGTTAGGCATAAAAACAATAAAGGTAGGTTATACGGGCGATGTAAACTACAATTATGAAACCAACAAATACCGCGAACACCACCATGGTCAGTACATGGTACGCCATTACAATAAAATGGTTCGTACGGCAGCCAAATATAAATTGATGGTAATAAACCATGAACCTATAAAATATACCGGCGAGCAGCGCACTTATCCAAACTTGATGGCGCGCGAAGGTGCCCGCGGACAGGAATATAATGCATGGAGTGAAGGCAACAGTCCTGAACATACAGTAGTATTGCCTTTCACCCGTCTTGTAAGCGGTCCGATGGACTATACCCCCGGAATATTCAAGATGAATGTTCGCAGTAAGAAAACCAGTTATATGGACTGCTCCGTTAAATCAACAATATGCAAGGAACTCGCCCTTCTTCTCACCGTTTACAGTCCAATCCAGATGGCAGCCGATTTGCCTGAGAATTATGAAGGAGTACCTGCATTCCAGTTCCTGAAGGATGTACCGACTGCATGAGAACGCAGCATTGTCCTTAATGCTAAGATTGGCGATTATTATACCGTGGCGCGTAAGGAGAAAAATACCGGCAATTGGTATATTGGAAGTATAACCGATGAGAATCCGCGTGAGTTTGAATTCTGTCTAGATTTCCTAAAACCGGATACACGCTATGAAGTTACGGCATATCGTGACGGAAAGAATGCGCACTGGTCGGAAAATCCAACTTCGGTTGAAATATTAAAATCAGAGGTTAAAAAAGGAGATGTTATAAAGGTTAAGCTTGCTCCAGGTGGAGGTCAGGCGATACAGATAAAATGCATTGAATAAAAAAAATTAATAATTTTTTATTGATCTCGGAGGTATGAAAAAATCTTATTGGGGACCTGAAACGACATTATATTAACCGTTTTCAGAAAATTTGCCTCTAGAATAAGACAAAAACACCCCTGTAAGTATGAATTTCAGTAAGTAGATTTGCAGAAATTTAAATTATATCTATGAATATGACACATAAAGAAAGATTTTTTGCAACTATCAATCGTGAAGTAATAGACAGACCTGCCAGTTGGTTTGGTCTCCCTGTTCCGGCAGCTTTGCCAGGATTGTTCAAGTACTTTAATGTTTCTACTATTGAAGAACTGAAATTTAAGATTGACGATGATATATTTCCTGTCATCGTACCTTATAATAACCCTCCGTACAATGACATTGGTTGTGCTTTGAACTTCAGAAAAGATGGTGACGGTGGAAGTCAGGATGAAAGAACACTTACGGCTCCGGTTTTTTTTGAAGACATGACTGATGTTTCCAGAATAGAGGATTTTAAATGGCCAGATCCTCATGCTCACATTGATGTAGTGGAGTCTTTAAGACGAGCAAAAGCTATCTCTCCTGAGTATGTACGTATGGGTATAATGTGGTCGGCACACTTCCAGGATGCATGTGCCGCCTTTGGAATGGAGAATGCCTTGATAACCATGATGGCATATCCTGAAATGTTTCAGGCTGTAGTTGACAGGATTGTAGATTTCTATCTGAAGACAAACGAGGTTTTCTATGAGGCTACAAAAGGTTATCTTGATGCTGTGTTGATAGGTAATGATTTTGGAAGCCAATTGTCATTAATGGTTTCACCCGATGATTTGCGTCAATTCATATTCCCGGGAACAAAAAAACTAGTAGAACAGGCAAAAAGCTACGGATTGAAAGTTGTACACCATTCCTGCGGTTCGATATTCCCCGTAATTGGCGATTTATTTGATTTGGGAGTTGATGTAATACATCCTATACAGGCTCTTGCCACTGATATGAATCCTGAGAAACTAAAAGAAACATTCCCAGACAAAGGTGCATTCTTCGGAGGTGTAGATGCGCAGCAGCTACTTGTGAACGGTACACCGGAACAGGTTAAGGAAGCAGTACATCACTTAAAATCAATATTCCCTACAGGTCTTATTCTCTCGCCTAGTCATGAGGCCGTTTTGCCTGATATAAAACCTGAGAATCTGGAAGCGATATTTTTAGCAAACAAAGAATAGGTATTAGTATAATTATATGGATACAACATTGTTTTTAGGGTTATTACTGATAGCACTTGGAGCTTTTGCTTCAAGTAGCTTCAGTATTCCATTTGTAAAGATCAAGAATTGGAATTGGGAAAACTATTGGCTTGTATGTAGCTTGAGTGCATTTATAGTTTGTCCGATTATTATTACAATTATAACAGTACCTCAGTTCGCTGCCATTTATAAGGAAACTGAGTTTAGTACTATCATTAATATATTTTTTTGTGGGATATTGTATACTATCGGTAGTTTGAGCTTCGGGCTCATGCTTCGATACCTAGGCGTTTCTTTGGGTTATGCTTTAGGTATTGGATTAACAATGTCGCTTGGAACTTTGCTTCCGCCTCTTGTTGACGGCAGATTATTTCAGATGGTCGGTACTTCAGTTTTTGTAAATCTTATATCAGGAGTAGCTATATCATTTGTTGGCATATTACTTTCAGGCGTTGCGGGTTACAGACGCTCAAAGGAATCAAACCAAGGAGATTCAGCCGAATTGAACTATCCGAAAGGTGCTGTTATGGCACTGATTGTCGGTCTCACCGGTTCAATTTTCTCATTCGGACTTGAGCAAGGCAATGTACTGAGAGGGGTAGCGGTTCGTCATGGTGCAAATCCTTTGTTTTGTGAGAATTTGGTATTGGTACCGTTACTTTTCGGAACGTTTCTGGTCACATTTATATGGTGTCTTTATCTAGGATGGCGCTTAAAATCAAATAAGAATTTTTTAAAAAAAGACAAATATCTTTTTTCAAATTATTTTTATGCATCCCTTGCCGGAGTTTTGTGGTATATACAGTTCCTGCTTTTCGGAATGGGGAAAAGCAAAATGGGAGAATATACGTTCATAGCATGGGGGGTACTTATGTCGCTTACTATAGTATTTGCTACATTCTGGGGAATGTATCGTAAAGAATGGAAGGGTTCTTCAGTAACCTCAAAAGTAATGATATGGACATCTATAATATTAATTATGATTGCTGCAGTAATTATGTCAGTTTAAATTTCTTTGTCGTACTAAATTTGTTAAAATCAAAGTGTTATGAAAAAACTATTTTTATTAATTATAAATTTTTCTTTATTTGTTTCCGCTGCTCAAGCTCGTAAACTAACACCTGCCGAGGAGCATATAGCAAATCTACCTACTCCTCCAGCAGGATATAAATGGGTAGTAAACGACCAGTATTCCGATGAATTCAATGGTAGAAAACTGGATAATAGTAAATGGCACGCCAAAAGTCCTTATTGGACAAACGGACGCCCACCTGCTACTTTCAAAGCCGAAAATGTAAGTGTAAAATCAGGATGTCTACGAATCAAGAATACCATACTTTCGCCCACTGAGGGCAAAGATGGTAAGCCTGGCAATATATACCATTTGGCTGGAGGCGCTGTAGCTTCTGTCGGACAGACAGCCCATTACGGCTATTATGAAACAAGAATGAAAGCTTCAATGACCACAATGTCGTCTACTTTCTGGATGTCGAACAAATCTGTAAAAGAAGAATTCGAAAGAAACGGAAAGAAAATTACAGCATGGACTAGTCAGGAACTTGACATAATTGAGACAATGGGGGTTATAGGTACTGTCCGTCCGGATAATCCATGGAACAAGAACTGGAACAAACAGATGAACAGTAACACTCATTACTGGTATAATGAAAAAGGACAGCCAAGAAAAAGTTATACAGTAAAGAAAACCGATGTAGTATCACTTGATACAGCTCCGTCGGGCGAAGATTTCCATACCTACGGTTGCTGGTGGGTAGATGCTAATACAGTGAAATTCTACTTCGACGGTAAATATATGTTTACTTTAAAACCTACGACTCAGTTTACTGATAAACCTTTCAGCAGGCCAATGTTCATCCACATGGTTACTGAGACTTACGACTGGGAACCTAAGTGGCCTACTGCCGATATTCTTAAGAATGAGAAAGAAAGCACCACTTACTATGATTGGGTGAGATCGTATAAACTGGTGCCAGTGAAATAGGATTATATTGCTACAGCAAACAAATGGGATATGCCACCCATTTGATTGCTTAATTCTTTTGTCTAACCTAAATTTATTGCCGGCATAAAAATTTAAACCATTATTTACAGAATTCTAATTAAAAAATAATTTAAAGAAAAACACAATTTTAATGTTATGAAACACAAGTTAATTATTCTATTATTTATCTGGCTGTCCTCTTTATGTGGATTGTCAGTCAGTGCTCAAACTGGAACCGTAACTGGTAATATAACTGATTCAGAGGGATTTCCTGTAATAGGAGCTAGTGTTGTAGTAAAAGGTACTACAAATGGGGTAATTTCTGATATGGATGGAAATTATTCTCTTAGCAATATTTCTAATGGAACAGTCCTCTTGTTCAGCTTTGTTGGTCTTGAATCTCAAGAAGTAAAATATAACGGTCAGTCTGTTATTAATATTGTAATGAAAACCTCGTCTGTTCTTCTTGATGAAGTTGTTGCAATAGGTTATGAAGTTAAGAAAAAAAGTGTTGTTACAGGGGCGATTAGTAGTTTGAACTCTAAAGAAATGCTGAAGGCAAGACCTACCAATGTAGTAAATGCTCTTAATGGTAGAGTTAGCGGTGTTAATGTTGTCACAAATTCAGGACAACCAGGTTCTGCCCCCAAACTAGTTATACGTGGTGTGGGAACCAATGGTAACTCCAATCCGTTATATGTTATAGATGGTCTGCCAATGGATGATATGAACAGTGTTAACCCTAACGATATTGAAAGTATTGAAATTTTAAAGGATGCAACTTCAGCTGCAATTTATGGAGCCCGCGCTGCAAATGGTGTTGTTCTTATAACAACAAAGAAAGGCGAGGAAGGCAAAACCTCAATATCATATGATGGATACTATGGTTTCTCAACTGTGCAAAAAAAACCTGATATGCTTAACGCTTTGGAATATACACAGTTAATGAAGGAGTTTGCAGCAAATGATGGAAATGAAGTTCAGAATGGTATAGTTACAGAACCTAATGGTATTGATACAGACTGGTTCGATGAGTTGTTTAACACAGCACCAATAACTGAGCATAATGTTACTGCTACCCTAGGAAGCAAGCAGGGAAGTAGCTTGCTTTCAGTTAATTACCTAAATCAAGATGGTATAGTGGGTGAAGATAAGTCATCTTTTGAACGTGTAACAGCAAGATTAAACAGTTCTTATAATATAAATAAATTTATCAAAGTTGGTGCTAACATAAATTATGCATATACAGAAAAAATAGGAGTGGCTACAGGAACTAATGGTTGGAATCCAATTCAATATGCTTATAATATAGAACCTACAGTACCAGTATATGATCCGGATAGTGACGATACATTTGGTTATGGAACTTCCACAACAGGGTATGGTAGGACATGGAATCCGTTGGCATTTATGGATGAATCTGCACAAGGGACTAATATAACACAACATTTGTACGGCAATATTTTTGCAGAAATTACGTTATATAAAGATTTGGTATTTAAAACAGATTTTGGTGTTAACCATAAGAATAACAGATCACGCTCATATTCTCCAATATTTTATCATACTCCAGATAATAAATCTGATAAGAATACCATAAGCCAAAACTCGCATAGCAATAGCAGCTGGCAGTGGGAAAATACTTTAAGATACAAAAAAGAATTTGGTGATCATAATATTTCAGTTTTATTAGGAACTTCTGCAACTGAGGACAGATATGAATATATTAATGCATCCAGAAACAATTTACCTAATGAAGCTCTAACTAACGAATGGTATTGGTACCTTAATGCGGGCGATGTTATGACTTCTACAAATAGTGGATCTGCTAATGCTCGACATGCAATGTTCTCGTATTTTAGTCGTTTAAGTTACAATTATGCAGAAAAATATATGGCTGAATTTGTGATACGCAGAGATGGTTCTTCCAATTTCGGTCCTAAAAATAAATATGCAGTTTTCCCAGGTTTCTCACTTGGATGGAACATAAGTAATGAAAAGTGGTGGAATGTAAAAAACTTCGATTCATTTAAACTTAGAGCATCATGGGGACAGAATGGTAATGAGAGAATATCTGCTTTCTCATATACATCAATTATTGGAAATGTATATAATTATACATTCGGTAAAACCCCTACAGTTCATATTGGTTCTGCTCCTAATAGTTTAGTAAACGAAAATGTAAGATGGGAAACATCCGAACAATTGAATATTGGTGCTGATATGGCTTTTTTTGGCGGTATGCTGCGAGGAAGCATTGATTGGTTTAAGAAAGATACAAAAGACTTGCTTTTCCAGCCCACATTGGAAAGTATAAGAGGGAATCAGTCTGCTTACAGAAATATGGGTAAAATATCTAATCAAGGTGTAGAATTCCAATTAACATTTAATAAAAGCTTTGGAGATGTTAACCTTACTGCATCAGGTAATGTCTCATATTTACATAACGAGGTGGTCAAGATAGGTAATTCAAACGGGTATCTTGATGGCGGTTTGTGGAGAGAAACTACAAATATAACAAGAATGCAGGAAGGATATACAATGGGATATTTCAGACTTTACAAGACATTAGGTATATTCCAGAATTGGGATGAAGTTAATAATTATAAATATCCCGATGGCACACTTATACAACCTGATGCTCAACCAGGTGATTTTATTTGGCAAGACACTGATGGAAAGAATGGTATAACAGAAGCAGATAGAGTAGATTGTGGCAATCCTTGGCCAAAATGGACATTTGGTATGAATTTAGGAGCGGAATGGAAAGGATGGGATTTCAATATATTCCTTACAGGTAAAGCCGACTTTAATGTATATGCTGCATGGTTTAGAAATGAAGGTTATGGTAGAGCAAATTTACCAAGTTTCTATTTAGACAGATGGCAGAAAGAAGGAGATGATAATGGTGTTCCAAGATTGTCAATTGAAGATCCTAACGGTAATTTCCAGAAACCTTCTGATTTTTACTTATATGACGCATCATATCTGAAAATAGGATCTCTGGAATTGGGCTATTCATTCCCGCAAAAACTTATAACAAAAGTATTATTGACAAAAGCACGTATATATGCTGCAATTGATAATGTAGCAACTTTCACAAGCTATCCTTTTATGGATCCAGAAGTTGGTGATATGCGTGCTAATGGTAATAATGTATTAGAGAATGGTATTGATTATGGAATATATCCTCAGGCCAGAACATTTAGATTTGGTGTTAGTTTGAGTTTTTAAATTTTACAGTTCAATTTTTTTGATGTTTAAATAAGAATAAAGATATGATACTTAATAAGAAAACTTTTTTAATTTTGGCTGTATGTTCATCACTGACAGGGTGTAGTGACAGCTTTTTGGAAAGTACACCGGTAATGTCTGAAACCGAATCTTCTTTCTATAAAAATGATGACCAATTATTCAGAGCATTAGTTGCATGTTATGATGTATTACAATACTCAGCTGATGCACCATTAAGTCCTAACATTCCTTTTGGTGAAATTCGTTCTGATAATGCGCGTACAGGCGGTGGCTCGGACAGTGACCAACCAGATATGCAGGATATAGAGTCGTTTACTAATACCAGTGTAAATACTATTTCTGAGGCTGCATGGAAATATAAATATAAGGGTATTTATAGATGTAATCTTGTAATTAATTCTCAATATGATAGTGAAGAAGCAAAAATATATAAGGCAGAAGCAAAGTTTTTGCGTGCCTGGTATCATTTTGACCTTATGCGCTATTATGGGCCATGTTTTATAAGTACGGAATCTTCTTATCCTGACGATTTTAAATTCAAACGTGACACAAGAGAGAATGTAAACAAACAGATAGAGAAGGACTTACTTGAAGCCATACCTTTGTTGAAAGAAACATTCCCAGACAATATGAAGGGAAGAATTACTAAATACGCAGCTAAAGCACTTTTGGCTAAAGTTTATTTATATTGGGCAGATTGGGCAAATGATGATAAATTAATATTTGATAAAGCTATTCCATTATTAGAGGGTAATGGAGAAGAAAAAGGGGTTCTGAATTGTGGCTATTATGAGCTATTTAACGATTACTCAAAATTATTCGCTGCATTTGCAGAGAATAATTCAGAGTCAATCTTTGAAGTACAGCGCTGTACTAATGCAGGTTGGACTGACGGGAATAATAAAGATGGCTCTGAAGGTAATTTCTATCAAAGATTTCTTGGTCCACGTCAGTTAGCTAATCATCCTGAATATAGAGATGGATATGGTTTCCTGCTACCCACTCAAAATTTGTATGATTATTTCTTGCCTGATGACCATGTAAGAAGAGATGCTACCGTGTTTACTTACGATGATCTTGTAACAATACCTAATATGAGTATAACAGACCCCAAAAAGAAAGTAAAATGGAATACGGATTCTTATGGGCCTGATTTCGAGGGGTACGCCCAACGTAAATACCCTCAATTCTTAAGTTATGAAATCACAGGTAACTTTAATTTTAATCAACCAGGGAATGAAAGACTTATACGACTTGGTGAAGCTTATCTTATGCTAGCCGAAGCTTATTTGCGTGGAACAAAAGCTGATGAAACAAAAGCTAAATATTATATTAACGAACTGCGTAGCAAGCATGTACATGCTGATGATGGTACTTATAAAACAGTAGATGATTTGATTAGTGAGTATCCTGACAGATTTAAATCTGTGATTGATGTTCTTTGGTACGAGAGAAGATGCGAACTTGCAGGTGAAGGTGATCGTTGGTTCGATTTGGTTAGGACTGGTAGAGCAGAGGAGGTTATGATGCCAATACTACGTTCGTTATATGGTATCAATAGCTGGGATAAGAAGTTTAATTATCTTCCAATAGGTTCAATAGAGATAAGTAATTCCGGAGGTTCTTTAACAGAATATCCTGACGAAGCTTTTGAATAATAATAATTATTATGCCTCAATGAGCAGAACAATAATATATAGCTTCATTGAGGCATAACTCAATTTTTTTTATGAAACATTTATCATTACTTCTTTCCTTTATCTTTCTTACATCAGCATGTTCAGAAAAACCACATAAAGAAAAATATGAGGCAAACTGGGAGTCATTAAAACAATATACAGTTCCTGAATGGTGGAAAGACATGAAATTCGGCATTTACTTTCATTGGGGTCCATATTCGGTACCGGCATATAAAGAGTGGTATTCGCACTGGATGTACGAAGATGGCAATAAAATCAGAGAGTACCACGAAAAGACATACGGTAATCTGAAGGATTTTGGATATAAGGACTTTATACCAATGTTTACTGCCGAGAAATTTAATGCCGATGAATGGGCTAAACTTTTTAAAGATGCCGGTGCACAGTTTGCCGGACCAGTGGCGGAACATTCAGATGGGTTTGCCATGTGGGATAGTGAACTGACTGAATGGAACTCTGCAAAAATGGGTCCGAAGAAAGATATAGTCAAGCTGATGGCAGATGCCGTAAGAAAGCAAGGAATGAAATATATCATAACTTATCACAGACACTGGCTGTATGCATGGTATCCCACATGGGATAAGTCAACCGATGCCGGCGACCCTAAATATGCAGGGCTTTACGGCCCGTATGTTCCTAAAGGTTCTTTTAAAATGGGTGAAAAAGTACCAACGGCATACCCTGATGACAAATTCAATCAGGAGTGGCTTGACAGACTTAATGAATTGATGGACAAGTATGAACCTGATATTATATGGTTTGACAATAAAATGAATATCATTGGTGAAAAATACAGAATGCTGTTCCTAGCTAACTTCTATAACAATGCCGAAAAATGGGGAAAGGAAGTGGTATGTACATATAAAGCCAAAGATATGGCAGAAGGTTCAGCCGTTCTTGACCTGGAGCGTTCAAGAATGAGCGAAATGAAACCTTTTCCATGGCTGACAGATGATTCTATCGATTGGGACTCATGGTGCTATATTGATGCTGCAAGATACAAGACAACAAATCGTCTTATAGATTTCCTGGTTGATGTAGTGAGCAAGAATGGTGCTGTATTGCTTAACATAAATCCAAAGGCCAATGGTGAGATACCATCTGAAACCAAAGAGCGATTACTTCAGATGGGGCAATGGTTAAAACTGAATGGTGAAGCTATATATGGTACACGCACATGGAATGTTTATGGTGAGGGTCCTCAGAAAATAGTAGAGGGGCATTTGAGCGAATTCAAGAATAGCGAAGCTGTAGCTCAGGACATACGTTTCACTCAGAAGAATGGTCAGCTGTATGCCATCGCTTTGGACTGGCCTGAGGACGGAAAGCTTACCATAAAGACATTAAAGAAAGGTAATCCTTATATTAATAATTTTGAATCTGTATCTATGCTGGGTTGTAATGATAATCTAGAGTTTAATCAAAGCGATGAAGGATTGGTAGTGACTTTCCCTACAGAGAAACCATGCGACTATGCTTTCGTGTTGAAAATTAACTGATTATAATATATCCTGTTATATTACTCACTTAAAATTTACTTATTACATCTATGAAGACACTTTATTTATTGCTGAGCGCATTAGTCATGACTGCATGCGGCACACCGGAAGAAAATTCTGTTGAAAAGAATAATCAAAATGCTAATGAGTATGTTGCTACATGGAATTCGCTAGCAAAACATGAAACACCTAAATGGCTGACTGATGCAAAGTTTGGTATTTATACCCATTGGGGTATATCTACGGTTGATTATTCAAGAAACCAGAAAGATATTGCACGTCCTGAAACTAAGGATGAAGAGATAAGTGCTATGAAAAACTCGTTGGAGGATTTCAAGGCAGAAAAATTCAATCCGAAAGCTTGGGCAAAGCTTTTCAAGGAAGCTGGAGCCAAGTTTGCAGGACCAATATCATGGCATGGAAGCCCGTATATTCATTGGGACAGCGACCTTACCCCGTATAATAGTGTTGATATGAATCCTCATCGCGACATCGTGGGCGAACTGCAAGAAGCAATTTATGCCGAAGGAATGAAATTTTTAATGACACTACATGCTACACAGCACGAAGACTGGTTGAATATATGTATGGATGGCATTAACAAGTATGTTCCGGATTTGCTTTGGGTTGATGCAAGTTTCGGAGAAACAAAGGGGTGGAGATTTATTAATCGTACACACTTTGTGGGTGAAGCAGAGATGCCGGAAGAACCACGCGCTTTGAGTGATGCCGATCAGAGAACTTTTATTGCCAACTATTATAATCAGGCTCTTAAGAAAGGAAAAGAAGTTGAGTTTACTTATAAATCGAGCGATATTCCTCCATGCGTTGGAATGCGTGACCTCGAAAATGGGTTGATGGACCAGTTGTATGACACTCCATGGCTCACAGATGTAGATATGAACATTTGTCCTGATTGGGCTACTCATGGCTGGTTCTATCGAGAGGGAATTCCTCTCCGAGATGCAAATAATATTATTGATATGCTTGCCGATGTGGTAAGTAAGAATGGTATACTGCTTCTTAATGTACCTCCAAAAGCTGATGGTTCATTCCCGGTTGAGGTCGAGGAAACACTACACAAGGTGGGTGCATGGCTTAATATTAATGGTGAAGCTATATATAATACTACTCCATGGTCACTTTTTGGCGAAGGACCTACTGTCATTAATTCAAACAACAACAAATTCCATCATAATGACCATTTTGCACAGAATAAGTTTACGCAGAAGGATATCCGATTTACAGTTAACGGGAACAACATTTATGCCATCTGCTTGGGAACACCGAACGATGACCAACTGTGTATAAAAGCTATGTCTTCTGTTCTATCCTTAAGGAAAGGAGATATAGAAAATGTTTCAATTTTGGGATTTCCTTCGTTTGAAACAAAATGGTGTCATGATGAACAGGGACTTACAGTCAGTCTCCCTGATTTTGAGAATAAACAGTTTGCAGTAGTAATTAAAGTTACTTTAAGTAAATAGAAATAATATAAACGATATTGCAGATTTGATTATGATTAAAAGTTATACATGTTTTTTAAGATGCCTGTTTTTCACAGCGCTGATAGGTTCTTTCCTTTCATCATTCTCAAGACAGAGTGATGGAGTTCCTGATACTTACCATAATCCGATTATACGGGGTATGGCACCTGATCCTTCTATATGTAGGGCAGGCGAGTATTATTATCTTGTCAATTCGTCGTTTGAATGGTATCCCGGACTTCCCATTTACAAAAGCAAAGATTTAGTTAACTGGGAACTTATAGGACATGGTTTTAACAATAGGGATCATAATTTTATCAAACCGGGGACATTTGATTCTGGCGGACTGTTTGCTCCAACAATACGTTATCATGACGGACTGTTTTATATTATTAACACACACATAGGTGGCAAAGGTAATTTCTATATTACAGCAACAGATCCTGCCGGTCCATGGAGCGAACCGGTCTGGATTGATGCTCCGGGTATTGATCCTTCATTGTTTTGGGATGACGACGGCAAGTGTTACTATATTGGCAATGGCAATCTTTCTGGAGTCAAACAATGGTATGGACAGGCAGGAGTCTGGATGCAGGAACTTGACTTAAAAAGCAAGAAACTCATAGGCAAGCGTAAACAGCTTACATTTGGGCATGCCACTAATGCCCGTTGGGGCGAGGGACCGCATCTGTATAAAATTAAAGGTAAATATGTTTTGCTAATGTCGGAAGGTGGAACAGATATAGATCATGCTGTGACATGTTTTGTCAGCGACAGTATATGGGGTGAATATGAACCTATTCAGATTAATCCCATCCTGACTCATCGCCATCTAGGGACCGAATATCCTGTGTATGCTACAGGTCATGCCGATATTGTACAGACACCACAAGGTGAATGGTGGATGGTGGCGCTGGGTAAGCGAAGAGGAGCTGGCGGAGAATGCTATATAGGACGTGAAACTTTTCTTGCACCATTGCAGATTGAAGAATTTACTGATGTGAATGGTAAGGAAAGCTTAAGGTTCATAGTCAGTCCCGGCGAGGGACGGTTGCCTGTAGTTGGCAAGCGTCCGGATTTGGAATGGACACCTGTAAGGAGTGCCGGTGATACCGACTCTTTTGACAATGATAAACTGGCTCTTGACTGGTGTTTCCTGCGAACACCTATGACAGACTGGTATTCGCTGAGCAATGGGAAATTATTTATGAAGCTACGTTCTGAAGTGGCATCCGATTTTGTTAATCCTTCTATGATTGTAAAAAGAGTAAAGGAACATAAGTTTAAGGCATCCGCATTAATGAGTTTCACATCTCATAATCCTAACGAAGAAGCTGGTGTCATTCTTTATAGAAGCAGTAAATATTATGTTACGTTTACTGTGAAGAATGGTTGTGCTGTTGTCACATCATATGATGGTGGAGCAAAGAGAACTCTAACTGAAAGACAGATAAAGCCAGGTCCGGTAAGCCTCTCCATTGTATCCGATGGCAAACAACTTTCCTTTATCGTAAATGATGACACTCCATACACAATGGAATGCAGGATCTCTCTTGAAATTGTTTCAGATAAGTTTCAGCGTTCGGGAGGATACGGAGGAACAATGGTTGGAATGTATGCTACCTCAAATGGAATTTATTCTACAAGTATCGTCGAATTTGACACATTTACCTTAGTATATGGAGACATATTTAAAACATCTAATTGATATGAGAAATCTTATATTTTTCTTTTTACTCATAATTTCCCCTTTTACACTATATTTGATAGCTGGTAATAACAGCTCAAAGGATGTAAGTTATAAAATATCTTTAGGAAAGGTTTACCATACTGCTATTTTTCATGACAGCCCTCATGGGATGTATAGCGTGTGGGGAGCATCTGTTGTTCAAGACGATGACGGCCTTTTTCATATGTATTATTCCAGATGGCCCAAGCATTTGGGATGGGCATGGCTTACAGATTCTGAAATAGCACATGCTGTTTCAGAATCAATCACGGGACCATGGCGTTTTGTCGATGTAGCACTTAAAAGAAGAGGTAAAGAGTTCTGGGACGGATGGTGTACACACAATCCCACAATACATAAATTCGATGGAAAATATTATCTTTACTACATGGGAAATACCGGTGATGGCAAGGTGATGGGTACAACTCAGAAAGAGGTGTTAAACTGGTCGCATCGCAATAACCAACGAATAGGAGTAGCTGTTTCAGATAGTCCTTACGGCCCATGGATGAGGTCGGATAAACCGTTGATAGATGCTTCCGCTAATGACGATGATTATGATTGCCTGATGACATCAAATCCTTCCTTATGCCAGATGCCGGATGGCAGATACCTCATGATTTATAAAGCGGTAGGAAAGAAATTCCCTTTGCCTCAGGGAGGTCCTGTAGTTCATCTTGCTGCCATATCCGATTCTCCAACCGGACCGTTTAAGAAGTTCTCAAAACTGGTTTTCCATTTCGAGGGTGAACGTTTCCCCGCAGAAGACCCGTATATATGGTATCAGGATGGCAAGTTCAGAGCTATAGTCAAACGCATGGAAACGGCCAAAAACAGATGTTTCCTCATGCAGTTTGAGTCGGACAATGGACTGGACTGGAAGAAATCGGAGCATTTCATTGTTTCCGGTCTGAATGTAACATTTGAAGACGGAAGCATCGTAAAACTGTCCCATCTTGAACGTCCGCAAGTATATTTGCATAATGGTGAGGCCGGATACATCCTTTGTGCTGCCGATTCTATAGACAGTAATAATGTAAGACAATCTTTTAATTTACAGATACCTCTGATAATAGAAAAAAACGTCAGTACATTTTAGTTAAAACGTCGGTTCGTTTTACTTAAAACGTGAGTAAGTTTTATACGAAACTTCCTCACGTTTTTTTTAGAGAAAATACCCCCATATATCAATAATTTCTTCCCCCCTGCGTCAATAATGTTTTATATAAATTTGTGTCGTGAACAATAAGAAAAATATATAAATTTGAACTTAAAATCTATTTCTTGCGGTATTCTGCTTCTCTCCTCTATTACATGTCTGGAAGCAGAGAATATAGTCCGCCAATGGAGGGATAATCAGCCAGAGTGGCAGAATCAGTATGTAAATGGTGTAAACCGTTTGCCCTCCCGCTCTACTACCTATTCTTTTCGTGATGTGAAATCGGCACTCGAAGGTGACAGAAACAAGTCTGAATATCTGTCGCTCAACGGCAAGTGGAAATTCTGTTATTCCGATAATGTGGATGATGTCCCGGTAGGGTTCTACAAAACAGATTTCAGCTCTTCTTCATGGAGCAGCATTCAGGTGCCCTCATGCTGGGAGATGCAGGGGTATGGATATCCTATATATACCAATTCTACATATCCGTTTCCTGCCAGACCACCTTTTGTAGACAGGAATAATCAGGTTGGATGCTACATCAAAGAATTCAATGTTCCGGCAAAATGGAATAAAGACCGTGTCATACTGCATTTCGGTGGTGTATATTCAGGGTTCTATGTGTGGGTAAACGGTGTAAAAGTGGGGTATTCCGAGGATAGCTGCCTGCCTGCTGAATTTGATATAACAGACTACGTAAAGTCAGGCACAAACAAACTTGCTGTGCAGGTATTCAAGTGGACCGACGGAAGTTATATGGAAGATGCCGACCACTGGCGTATGGCAGGAATACATCGTGAGGTCTATCTCATGTCTATTCCAGATGTCGCTATATATGATTATGGAGTAAGGACTCTTGTAGATTTGAAAAATAACAAAGCTACCATACAGATACGTCCTGAAATAACCAATCAGAACTCCGAAGATGTAAAAGGATGGAATCTTTCTGCCCAGCTTTATGATGCTGACGGCAGACCGGTATTCGAGAAAGAAATGTCAGTGACAGCAAATTATGTTATAAATGAGCCTTACCCGCAGAGAGACAACGTATATTATGGAATGATGGAGAGAATAATATCACGGCCTGTATTATGGAACTCGGAGAATCCTTACCTGTATACTCTTGTGATGAAACTTACCGATAAAAGTGGGAAAGTGGTAGATGCGAGAAGCACAAAAATAGGAATACGTGATATTAGGATAGACGGCAACAGGATTCTGGTAAATGAAACTCCCATAAAACTTATAGGAGTAAACAGGCATGACCATAGTGAAACAGGAGGAAAGACAGTAACACGTCAGGAAATGCTTGAAGATGTGCTGTTACTGAAAAGATATAATTTCAATACGGTTAGAACTTCGCATTATCCTAATGACCCTTATTTCTATGATTTATGCGATAAATATGGGATTTATGTTATGGATGAAGCTAATCTTGAGACTCATCATCAGAAAGGCTATCTGGCCAACCGTCCTGAATGGTCGACTCCATATATGGAACGCGCAGTCCGCATGGTGGTGAGAGACAGAAATCACCCCTCTGTGTTTATGTGGTCGCTTGGCAATGAATCGGGATGTGGACCAAATCATGCTGCCATGTCCGGATGGATTAAAGATTATGACCCTACTCGCCCCGTACATTATGAAGGAGCACAGGGAATACCCGGACATCCACTTTATAAACCAATAGGCAGAAAAGAAGCTTCGATAGTGACAAGCGAGATTGACCACAACATTAAAGAGCCGGAAAAAACGGCAAAAAAAGAACTCTTTGTTTATGCCAATCCCGACGATCCTGCCTACGTTGATGTAGTGAGCCGTATGTATCCTTTGGTAGAAGAACTGATAGCAATGACTAAAAATCCTATAATGAAACGTCCTATTATAATGTGTGAATATGCACATTCGATGGGTAATTCCACCGGTGGACTAAAAGAATACTGGGATGCGATATGGCAGCATGATGCTTTGGCAGGTGGATATATCTGGGACTGGATTGACCAGGGAGCACTTGATGAGGAACGTAAATACGAAAAGAAATCATGGAATTATGGAGGTGATTACGAAAAAGGTGAGCATAATGACCAGAATTTCTGTACAAATGGTGTTATCAGTGCCGACCGTACTACCAAGCCTGCCACAGAGGAATGTAAATATGTATTTGCACCAATAGCATTTTCTACTCTTAGCGCACATACAGGCAAGATTATTATAACTAACCGTAACTTCTTTACCAATACAGATAATTACAGATTCTTCTGGCAGCTTAGAGATGAAGATAGCGTATTGCAAGAAGGAGAAATTTCTGTACCATCCACTCCGGCAGGTGAAAGCTTTGAGGCAAACATTCCTGTAAAAGATTTCAAGGCAGAAGAGGGTGCCGAATACTGGTTGCGCCTGCGTGCGGAATTACGTACAGACAATCTTTATGCTAAAGCAGGTTTTGAAGTAGCATGGGAGCAGTTTGAATATTTGTCATTGCCTAAAGCTGAAACTGTAAAAACTAATGAAGCGGGTCTAAATGTCGACGACAGTAATAAAAACTCAATAAAGATTTCCGGCAAAGGATTCAATATGGAAATCAATGACGGATATATCTCCGGATATTCTCTCGGCAATTCCGAAATTATCAAATCCACTCTTAAACCTAACTTCTGGCGTGCATCTACCGATAATGACTGGCGCGGATGGAAGGCCGACAGGATTATGAAGTTCTGGATTACTGCTGCAGAGAAACTGAAAACGGCATCAATTGATGTAAGGAAAACTGACTCAGGATGTAACATTAAAGTTCTGAAAACTATAGATAATCTAGTTTCGGTATCGCTTACATATAATGTATCGTCCGATGGTATCATAGGAGTGGACTACTCATTTGTGAAATCTCCTTCACTTCCTGAACTGATTCGTATTGGCATGCAGGGAGAGTTCAGTAACAAACTGAACAATATCACTTATTACGGGCGCGGACCATGGGAAAATTACTCTGATCGCCTTGCGTCGGCTATGGTTGGTGTTTATAAAACCACTCCTTCCGAAATGGGATTCGATTACGTAGTGCCTCAGGAAAATGCCAATCGCTGTGATGTCCGTTGGATGTCACTCCAGACGAAATCCAAGGGAGGTATTATGATTGTTGGCAACGAGCCTCTCTCTGTTTCTGTATGGGAGTTCACGCAGAAAGCACTTGAGGATGCAAAGCACATAAACGAGAAGGTTAAGAATGGTAATCTCACTGTTAATATCGACCATGCGCAGGCAGGTGTGGGTGGTACGGACAGTTGGAGTCTTAAGGCAAGACCGGCTGTTGACAAGCGATTGCTTGATGGTAGCTACTCGTATGGATTTACCATTGTTCCGGTATCAGCCAATATCAATCTGAAACAGGCGGGAAGATTGAAATATTGACTTTTTCCAGTAATTAGGGGTAACTTATAAAAAAATACCCCTAATTGCATAAGAAAAACACCCAATGACGAAATATTTTCTATTTACCTTTGTAAAGTAATACTTATTTGTTATGCTCTATATGTTATATTAAGCAGTAGGTAATCCCCTTGAGGAAAAGGTGGTTTTTAAGGATAACTTTTGTTGATTTTTAAAATTTGTATTGAATGATGATGTTGTAATTGAAAATACCCCAGTATTCATCAATATTTACATTTGTGTGTTTTTATATATCTATTAATTATGTTATATGAAGAATAGAAGTTTTTTTATTGTAACTTTAATTGCTGCATGCTCTGCTTTGTCGGCTCAGAATCCTTTGGTAACACATATGTATACTGCCGACCCTACAGCAAGATGTTATGACGGCAAGCTGTATGTATATCCTTCGTCGGACGTTGTGCCACCTAAGAATCTTGCAAATATAAACAACGGTTTTTGTATGCCGGGTTATCATGGATTTTCCCTTGAAGGTGGTTCTACATGGAAAGATCACGGATGGATTCTAAAGGAAAACGATGTACCATGGGGCGAAAAAGACACGTATGCCATGTGGGCTCCGGATTGTGTTAAGAAAGATGGGAAGTATTATTATTATTTCCCTGCAAAAGCTAAAAATGATAAAGCTTTCAGACGAATAGGAGTGGGGGTATCGGACAATCCGATGGGACCATTCAAATGGGAAAAAAATTATATTAAGGGTATACAGGGAATTGACCCGGGACTTTTTGTCGACGATGACAATCAAGCTTACCTTTATTACGGTGGCGGACAGAAACTGTATGGAGTGAAACTCTCTGACGACATGAAGAGTATTGAAGGTGAACCTGTAGAAATAAGCGGTCTTCCTTTTGGTTATAAAGAAGGTTCATTCTTATTTAAAAAGGATAGTGCTTATTACTTTACATTTGCTCATGTTTTCCCTGAAGAGGGATATACTATAGGTTATGCCACTAGCGATTCACCATTAGGTCCTTTCGTATATAGAGGAAAGATTATGGACAATATTGACAATGGAACCAATCATCATTCTGTAGTGAATTATAATGGCAGGTGGATATTGTTTTACCATTTCTGGCATGTGAGCGGACATAATAAATTGAGGTCAATGTGTGCCGACTATATGGAGTTTACTAAGGAAGGGGCTATTAAAAAAGTTAAGCCAACACTTAGGGGAATTGGTAATCCTACAATTGGCGACACTATTCAGGTGGATAGATATAATGAAATAATAAATGCATCAACTTCGTTTGTATCGGGTGATGAACCTAAGGGATGGATGGTATGCGAGGCAAGAAACGGAGCTGCTGTTCGTTTTAATGGTGTGGATTTTGGTAATGGCGAAGCTAAGAAAATGATGGCTCGTGTGGCTTGTGAGAATATGGGCTGTAATATTGAGGTGAGAATAGGACATCAGTGGGGAAAAGTTATTACTAAGTATAAAGTTCCTCATACAGGTGGATGGGGTAAATGGGTTACTCTTGAATCGGATATCCTTAAGCAAGTGAAAGGTAAGCAGGATATTTTTGTGAGATTCTACTCCGATGGAGGAAGTACTAAAACTTGTAATTTAAACTGGCTTTTGTTAAATTAAACCTTAAATTAATATGTTAATGTATTTTTTTTCATTTATTTGTTGTATGCTTATTTCATTATCTGCATTAAATGCTGATAATGAAAATAATAGTTATCCTTATGGTTATCCTGAGACTAACAGAGAAAAACTTCTAATAAATTCCGACTGGAAGTTTATCATTGGTAACGAGAATGACCCTTATTTCAAAAAGGATTTCGATGACAGCAAGTGGGAAAATGTATGCGTACCTCATACTCTCGAACTCACATCTATCAAACTGAACGGATATGATGAGGATAAAACTCAGCCTACTTTTATGAGAAAGATAGGGTGGTACAGAAGGAATATACATGTTGACGGTAGCGGGAAAAAGGTTTTCCTTGAATTTGAAGGGGCTCACCAAATTACTACTCTTTGGGTTAACGGTAAGGAAGTAGGTGTACATAAGACAGGCGGTTACACCCCTTTCATTTTTGATATTACTGATTATGTTACTCCAAATGCTGATAATCAGATTACTTTAAGGGTAGATAATAGAAAAAGTGAAGTTACTCCCCCCGATCCGGGGCCTTTTGACTACATAAAATTCGGCGGCCTCTATCGAGATGTGTATCTTGTGGAAACTGACAAGCTACATATAACACACAATATTGAATCAATGAATAGTGGTGTAACTATTACTACTCCTTCAGTGGATTATGTTAACGGTAATGCTACAATTGATATTCGTACTGAGGTGGTGAATGAAACAAACAGACCGCAAAAGGCTACTTTAGTTCAGAGGGTAGTGGATGCCGATGGCGATGTGGTGCTCAAATTGACACAGACTGCAGTTATTGCTCCTAATATGAGATACCGTTTCTGTCAGACCGGAGGTATAGAGGATGATGTGAAATTCTGGGACTTGGACAGTCCTTATCTTTATAAAGTAAATACTGTATTGTATGATGAGAGTGGTAAGGCTATCGATGTTGTAGATAACAGACTTGGATTGCGTAAAGTAGAATACGATCCGGAAACCGGATTCAGACTTAACGGTAAGAATATAGAATTGATAGGTTTCAATCGTCACCAGCATTATGCTTATATAGGTGATGCGATGCCTAATTCGTTGCACTACAAGGATATGAAACAACTCAAACAGTTGGGTATGAATTGTGTGCGTACAGCACATTATCCTCAGGATGATGAGATTATCAAGGCATGTGATGAACTTGGACTATTGGTATACGAGGAAGCCCCTACGTGGATTTCCATATCCCATAAGAATGAATGGTACGAAAATGCAGTGCAGGCTGCAAGAGTAATGGTGAGAAACCATAAAAACTCTCCATCGGTGATTATATGGGGGGCAGGAATCAACCATCGCGGACCTGTTCCTGAAATGCAGTTTGCCATTAAGCAGGAAGATCCTACCCGACTTACATCTTCACAAAGCAGCAGATGGACCGGATGGCAGTGCAGCGGATGGACTGATATTTTCGGTAACATGAATTACGGACCTGGTATTTGGGATCGTCACGAACCTTTGCTTGCTATGGAAGGGAATTATGGTCCTGAGGCTATTGCTCCATACAAACGTGATCCTATGATGCCTGGAATGATTTCATGGACGGCTCATGCTTATTATACTTTCCACGATTTTGGTGACGGTGATGAAAAAACCCGTTTGGGTGCTCTTGATGCTTTCAGATATCCTAAGAGTGATTCAATTTACTGGTATCCTGCAGAATTTGTAAAGAAACCTTATATACATGTAGTAAATCCATGGGATGGAAAGCGACAGGATATTGTGATTTATAGTAATGCTCCCAAGATTGAAGTTCTTGTTAACGGAAAATCATACGGTATGTATAAACCGTCTGATAATCTCAAATATGACGGACTCGATCATGCTCCGTATATAATAAGTGATATCCCATATGAAGCCGGAGAACTTAAAGTGAGAGGCTTCTACGATGGGGCATATATTGAAGAAAAGAGTGTGTTTACTCCACAAAAAGCTTATAAACTGAACCTGATAGCTGATACCTATGATATGGATTTCAAAGCTGACGGTAATGATATTATGGTGGTTCATGCCGAAGTTCTTGATGAAAACGGTATGCGTCTGAAAGACTATAAGGGTGAAATCAAGTTTACTGTGAAAGGTGATGCTGAGGTTATAGGCGATAAAGTTGACATTGAGGCTAATCCTGTTAAGATAAGAAGAGGAAACGGAAGTGCTTTGATCAGAGCAGGAAGAAAACCGGGTAAAATTGAAATTACTGCTACTTCGAAAGGTCTGAAATCTGCTTCGGTGAATGTTGAGACTGTAAAAGCAGATACTGACTGTATGCTTGCCAATGCATATCCTATTTATGACAAAGAAACCGTATTGATGGATATGGGTGCTGAGGGTCAATTGTTGCAGTTTGGATGGACACCGTGGATTATTAAGGATGGTAAGGAAGCTTCTGTTTCTGTGCGTGCTGCACAACTTAATGACCTTGTTGCCGGCAATACTCCTCCTTCCTCGGAAAAGTCGGAAATTGTTAGTAATGGTACACAGGGGGTATACAATTTTACTATAAGAACCGTATCAGGCGAAGGACTAATCAGAAGTCTTGGCGAAATGAATGTGATAGGTAAGAACGGTTTCGTTTATGGTGACGGAATTTTGTGTCTGGATAAGGATGGGTTATATCTGGAATTGAAAAACCTTCCGGCAGGAGAGTACTCTTTGATGACGTACCATCATGCACCTAGTTCTAATACAAACAGCATGGATCCTAATCTGGAACGTCTTAAAAAAGAATCAATTCATAAGCTGCCATATTCAAAAACAATATGTATAAGCGTGAATGATAAAATTGTAAATGAAGGATTGACTGTATCAGCCGGAAAGGAATGTCAATACAATAATCCGACAACTGCTGTGATAAAATTCAAAGTTGAGGATAACAGCGATACTGTTACTATCAAGTTTAAAAGTACAGACAGAAATAGCGGAATATGGTTGAATGGTTTTGAACTTGAAAGATTTTTGTAGAATTATGATAAATCTTCAAAGTCGTACATACTAAATATTATACCAATTAGAGGGGGAGATTTCTAAAAAATGAAATCTCCCCCTTATTTATGTAACAAATACCCACTATTCTTTCGATTCTTTTATTCTAATTTTGAATGTCAAAGAAAAAATAACTATTAATAAAAAAAAAATTATGGAAAAAATTGAAGGATATAAAGTACGCAGTTACTCTCAGCCAGTAAAGAGATATTGTCAGACTCTTAGTTTGAGAGATAACCCAGAACTTATAGCTGCTTATAAAAAAGCACATAGTAAAGAGGAAGCTTGGCCTGAGATAAGAGCCGGTATACGCGAGGTGGGTATATTGGAAATGGAAATATATATAATAGGTTCAAAGCTCTTTATGATAGTAGAGACTCCTTTGGATTTTGACTGGAATACGGCAATGGAAAAATTGGCTAAACTTCCACGTCAGGCCGAATGGGAAGATTATGTAGCAAAATTCCAACAGTGTGCCGAAGGTGCTACCTCGGATGAAAAATGGCAAATGATGGAACGTATGTTCTATTTATACGACTAATTTTTACATTAAAATATTAACCTCATTAGTGTCCACTAAAAAATCATAGGAGTTCTTTGAAATAATTGAAATTCAATTTGTTATAAGCGATTTTACATTCCCGAGACTTGAATTTAACTTTGCGGTCAAAATCAGACCGTTATGTATAA
>ENA-OQKY01000522-OQKY01000522.1-human-gut-metagenome-genome-assembly--contig:-NODE-522-length-35086-cov-5.428616_pt1 | contig 35086 bp, 32 predicted proteins | sample MGYA00242652_ERZ504805 | MGnify/ENA primary metagenome ERZ504805 (study PRJEB26092, sample SAMD00036400) | human gut metagenome | host: Homo sapiens | study: EMG produced TPA metagenomics assembly of... | reverse complement strand
GCTTGTGGGTGCGGGTGTGGTAGGTGATAGACGGTAGGGTAGTGCTGAGGTCATTGGTGAGGGTGTTGCCGAAGGGAAGGAGATTGGCCTTGCTGAAGAGAAACTCGCTACTGCTAAGCGTATGCTGGACAAGGGCTGCTATTCTCTCGAGGTTATCGCTGAGCTTACAAATTTATCTCTCGCTGATGTGGAGAAGCTGAAGGAAGAAGCTTAAGCACTCTAATACTGATTTCACCAAGCAGATTGACGATGAAATCAGCTATCTGAAACTTGATACGAAAGTGAGGCGGGAATTTATGCTTATGGAAGCGCGTTTGTTAGATGAAAGACGTGAGGGCAAAGCTGAGGGCATTGCTGAAGGCAAGAAGATTGGCCTTGCTGAAGAGAAACTCGCTACTGCTAAGCGTATGCTGGACAAGGGCTGCTATTCTCTCGAGGATATTACAGAGCTTACAAATTTATCTCTCGCTGATGTGGAGAAGCTGAAGGAAGAAGCTTAAGCACGTAAAGCAAGCCTAATACCAAAATAAAAAATTAAACACAAAGCACTAAAAACCCATGTCCCGCCGAAATCGGCAAGACATGGGTTTTCTGCATTCCCAACGCACGCTTTAACATCGTGCACCATTTTATTGTATTATCTTTGCATCCGCAAGCCTCTGCTTTACTCCTTCTGATACAAATCATAATAACGCCCCTTGCGCGCCAGTAGCTCTTCATGGCTGCCGCATTCCGCAACAGCGCCTTCGTCAAGCACCACAATCTTGTCCGCATGACGGATGGTGGAAAGACGATGCGCAATAATCAGCGTAGTGCGTCCTACCGCCAGCTCGTCGAGCTCCTTTTGTATCTGCTGCTCAGTAATATTGTCGAGCGCACTTGTAGCCTCATCCAGCACTACTACCGGAGGATTTTTCAAAAAGACACGCGCAATCGCCAGACGCTGCTTCTGGCCGCCGCTCAGCTTCACGCCGCGCTCTCCCACCTCGGTATCGTAGCCTGCAGGCAGCTTTTGAATAAACTCATCGGCCGCCGCAGCCTTCGCTGCCGCCTGCACCTCGTCCGCTGTAGCATCCGGTTTAGCGTAGGCTATGTTGTAGCGCACACTGTCGCCGAAGAGAAAGACATCCTGCTGCACCAGGCCGATTCGCTTACGCAGCGATTCCTGCGTAAATTCACGGATATCGCAGCCGTCCAGCAGAATTCTGCCACTCTGAGGCTCGTAAAAGCGCAGCAAAAGGCTGGCAATCGTTGTTTTGCCTGCTCCCGTAGCGCCTACAAAGGCCACGCTTTCACCTGCTGCCACGCTCAGGGAAAGATTGCGGATGACAGGTCTGCCGTCAGCATAGGCAAAGCTGACGTTATCAAAGGTTATGTTTCCCTTGCAGGGCGGGCAAATTTTAGCATCCGGTGCATCAACAATATCAGGCTTTTCCTGCAGCAGCTCATAAAAACGCTTGAAGCCTGCCATACCGCGCTGATATATCTGAATGAAGCCCAGAAGCTGCATCAGCGGCTTCATAAACAGCCCCACGTAAAGGAAGAAAGCCACCAGCTCGCCGAAGCTCATCAGCCCCTGATTTATCAGCAGACCGCCAACGACTAATATAGCCACATTGATAAAGTTGCTGAAGAAAATCATGCTACCGACAAAATAGGAGGTTATTTTAAAGGATTTTTTACATACCGTCAGATAGGCATCCGCCTTTTCCATAAACTGCGCCATATCGCTGCGCTCGCCCGCGAAGGCTTTGATCAGACGCACGCCGTTAATGCTTTCCGCAGCCTTGCCCGTTACCTCGCCCATTGCCACACGATTGGCAAAGAAGGCCTTTTTCATGCGCAGGTTGACGAAAACGGTATGCACTGCCTTCACCAGAAGCAGGAAGGCAATAAGGCTGCCCAGCATAGGATTCATGTAAATAAGAATAACCATCGTACCGCCCATCGTCAGCCCGCAGACGATGAGATCAATCGGCGCATTGCCTGCGAAGCCGTTAATTTCGCTCAAATCGCTTGTGAGGCGCGAAAGCAGCTGGCCGCTTTTGTTTTTATCGTAAAAGCCAAAGGACAGCTTTTGCAGATGGCTGAACAAATCGCGGCGCATGTCGCGTTCCATAGAATAGCTCATGGACTGCGCCCAATAGATGATGCTGAAATGCATGCCGAAGTTTACCAGATACATGGCCAGCAGTGCCGCCGACCATTCAAGGAGCAGCGACAGATTCTTAAGCGGCAGCTGCTGTTCCAGCATCAGCTTCACTACATAGGGAAAGAACAGCTCGAGCAGTGCACGCAGCAGCGAGCCAATCACAAGAAAGAGCAAAATGCCCTTATATGGTTTATAATAGCTGAGAAATGTTTTGAACATAAAGCTTTCCTATCCTCTATTCATATATATTCTAAAGTGCGCACAACAGCTTTTGCCGATGCGCCTGGCGTAAAACGCTGCCGTAGCATGATAAGCTTTCTTTTATGATGATACAGTCTACACTATATAGCAGGTATAAAGTCAATAGGATGTGTTCTTAAATAATATCACAAAGCGAGTCATTTGCCAACTGCTATAATGCAAACGCTTCACTAAAAAACTGCCTTTCCTAAAATTGGAAGGCAGTTTTTCATATTATTTTAGCCTTATTCGGCAAGCAGTTTGCCTGCTTCCGCCAGCTTGGCTACTGCTTCGTCATCGGGAGCACCCAGCGCCAGTACGCCGTCTGCTACAAGCGTTGCGCCCGCGTCCTTAACGCGTGCTTCCCAATCCTGCATATAGCTTCCGCCCCAGCCATAGGAGCCGAACAGCGCTACCTTTTTGCCTGCCAGCTTGCCTTCAAGCTCGGTGAAGAACGGCTCGAATTCGCATTCCTCCAGCACCTCTGCACCCATTGCCGGACAGCCCAGTGCCAGAGCGTCATAGCCTGCAGCCTCGTCAGCAGTGATTTCGCTGACATTTTTTTCAACAGCCTCCGCACCTGCAGCATTAATTGCTTCCGCAACAGCGTCAGCCATCATTTGTGTGTTACCGGTACCGGTCCAAAAAATTACAGGAATTTGTTTCATAGTTCAATTGCCTCCTTATAATGTAGCCACAGCTACCTTGAGCGACATGCCTGCCGCCAGCTTTTGCAATATAATATCACGAAAATGCTCATAGGCCGCAAAGATGCTGCGTGCCTTGGGCACATCGCCATAAACTTTCCAATAGCCGCTGTACTTGCAGTCCGTTCCCTTGTTGAGCACAAAGCCCAAAATATCCTCGAGCGGATAGCCGAGGAAGACACCGATTTCATGTGGAAAGGTCTTCTGCGTATTCAGCCGCTGCTCAAGCCTATGCAGGTAAGCTTCTGCAGAAGCTCCGGCTTCATAGCCTGCTGCAATAAGATACGCCTGATAGCCGGGATTACTCAGTGCCTGCGCCAGTTGCTCCTCATTATAGACCAAAACGAGCACACGCTTAGTACACGCGCACAGACGGCGGAAGACTATTCCCTGCTCAGCGAACTGAGCGTTGTACTGCACAAGCAGCGCGTCTATTTCTTCACCATCGTCAGGCATCAGCGAAAGTAGATTCGCTGGTTTTATGCCTGCCAACACAGGTGCGCAGTTATACGCCAGCAGCTCGTCGAATGATGTAAATCCAAACAGCTTCATGAGCCTTCTCCTTTCGGTTAGATGTTGCTAACTCCATGATTATTGTAGCACTCTTTATGATAGTTAGCAATAGGTAACGCGAGAAGTTTTTATGAAAAGGCGTTGAATTTTTCTTGACGCAGTCTGCTTATTGCTGATAATAACCCTGGACTTGCTCCAGCAGGAAGTCTGCACCCTTTTCACCCATAAACGGCAGGTGTGTTGCTACTACACCGTTCATAAACGGCGCGCTGATTAGCACCTTCATGTTGCTGTTATCTGCCTGCGTAAGCGCCACGTCATCTGCGAAAAGCAGCGTGTCGTGCAGCTCACGGATTTTCTGCAGCCATTCGCCCTCCTCGGCGTATGCTTCTACATCCGCCGCCGACTCGGTGATGGCCTTCAAACTGTGCGCGCACATTTTGTGCGTCACGCTGATGCCTGCCTGTTCCAGAAAAGCACCCACACCCTGCACCAGGTCATAATCGCCCTTAACAGCGGCCTGCCTTGGCTTGCTGCCGCCCATCATAGCAAACATACTGAGCATGGACATGCCCTTTTCCTTCATTTTGATGCGCATCAGCACCACGGGCTCAGGAGCCTTACCAACTGCTGCGCCTACCTGCTCCAAAAAGCTTACGGTGCCGCTGTAGCCGTAGGGAACGGCATAAACATATGGCGTACCGAACTTTTCTTCAAGATATTTGGCAGCGGCGAGGCCTTCGTTGCCCAGCACAATATTTACCTGTGCCTTGCCCATAGCCTGCAGCTCGTCTACGCTCGTGTCGCAGCAAAGGCAGGCGTTGCAGCGCAGGCCCAGTGCTTCACCAAGCAGGCTCTTTACCTCCCAGATGTCGCTTGCCATGCGGTAGCGCCACGCAGAGGCGCCGATGATGTTGTACACGCCCGCCTCCTGCGCTACATCCTTCTGTGGCAGGTTGCGCACGAGCAGTTTGTAGGTTTCGGCCAGGCCGACGCTGTAATCACCGCGGAAGCCGCCCTGCTCGAAGGCCACAAGCTTAGCCTTGACCTCGTTTTGCATATAACGGCACACGCCCTTGATGTCGGTGCCGATGACGGCAGTTACGGAAGAGGCTACGACGAAGATAACCTTCGGCGCATAGCTTTTATCCAGTTCGATAATTGCTTCCTCTAAGCGTGTTACGTCGCCCATGACAACATCATCCTCGCTCATATGCGTGGTGAAGAGGCGGTTTTGAAAGCGCAGGCCCAAGCCTCCGTATAAGCCCATGCTGTAATGCGTGGTGCCGGCGGGGCCGTATTCCAGCACGATGGCGCCCTGTACGGCCAAAAGGCTCCAGATAATTCCCATTCTATCCGACGGTGTCGGTAAAAATCTTACTAAGCTCACAGGCCGGCCTCCTCTCTGAATTTCTTTGCGTCGGCTACAGCCTTCGCCACTGCCTGCAGCATGAAGCTGCTGCATTCAAAGCCCAGCATTTTGCCTGCAGGGTCACTGTGCAGCAGGGCAATGCCCTTGCGGCGCAGGCGTTCACCGAACTCATGGCCCATATAGAACCACGGATGCAGTACGTCGTAAACGTATTGCAGCGGTGCGATATTTGCCGCCTTGCAGATGTACGGGTCGGTTTGCGCCAAAATGCTTTCGATATCCGCAAAATTAGCCTCGCTCAGCTTATTGCTCTGAATCAGCTGCGGCACCAGGCCCAGACTGCACAGATAGCTGTTGAGCTCGAAGCAGTCATACTGCGTATTGCCGTAGATATAGGGCACGCCCTTGACGTCAGGCAGCACCTTCTGCTCCAATTCCTTGCATTCCTCAAACTTAGCGCCAATCTCCGCAGGCAGCGGCAGCTCCAGATAATTAAACAGATGCTGATAGGTCTGCAGGATTTTTTCCGGCGCTGCGAAGCGGTTGAAGTAAACGTAAGGAATGCCGTACTGCTCCTGCATAGTCTGCGCCAACGGCAGCGCGATATCATGCACGACGATGTTCACCTTCGCTGCAGGAGCACGGCGGATTTCCTCGGCATTGCAGCCGCTGGGCAACTGTACGCCCAGCTTGACGCCTGCTGCCGCTAAAAATGCGTGCAGCTCCGTGTCGGCAAAGTTGCCCATGCGCTGACCCAGAACGTTGACGCTGCCGTCACATTCCTGCTTTTGCATCATGGCGGCGCAGGCAGTGATGGCGCGCTCCAAGCCGGGGAAATGGTCCTCGCACTTAAAGTGCTCGGTGTGCACCGCCATTACCGGAATACTGTACTGCTTCGTCAGCTCTGCGGCAATGGCATCGTAATCATCGCCGATTACCTCAATTACGCAGGTGGTGACGAGCATCACGCATTTCGGCTGATATTCCGCCACTATTTCTTTGAAGGCCTTATGCATGCTTTCGGTGCTGCCGAAGGTTACGTCATGGCTGTCTAGTACAACGGAAACGCAGCGTCCCGCAATACCGCCGTAGCGCTCGTTGATGGTGAGGCTTTTGGTGTAATAGCTGCATTCGTCCGTGCCTACGATTACCAGCAGGCAATCGTCGATACCGCCTGCCACCATCGCCGCGCCCATCAGCGGACAGTGGGTGCCGGGGAACAGCGCTGTTGTGAGCTGGGGCACATCCTTGATTGTCTGCACCTTGCTCAGGCGGTTCAAACGGCCTAAGATTTCGTTGCCGTCCATGCCTGCAGCCTGCGGCGGCATCCCCATTTTCTCAGCCATTTTGCGCATTTCGTCCTTCTTGTCACCCTTCTTGGCCTGCATCATGTTCATCATCTTGCCCATGTCGGGCATAGCGCTGTTGTCGCCGTTTTTCTGCTTGGCCTTGAGGGCTTCTATGGCGCTTTTGGGCATGCCCATTTTTTCGGCCATCTTCCACATTGCATCTTCCTTTAAGTCCATGTACTGCCTCCTATTCTTCTTCGTCCTCACTCATAGCCAGCACACGCTCAGCTAATTCGTTGTATACCTGTACCATTGGTGAGTCCTTGACAAATTCGCTGACAGTGCCGCCCTGATTTTCGGCGATTTGGATATCGCCGCTGCGCGGAACGTACTGCACAACCTCGGTACCGATTTCTGCGGCAGCCTTGGCTACCAGCTCCTGCTCATTCTCAATGTTTTTGGCATTGAGGATGATGCCCTTCAAGCGTGCGTAGCCGCGACGGCCAAAGTTTTTGATGGCCTGGGCGATGTTGCTTGCCGCGTAGAGGGCCATCATTTCGCCGGAGGATACGATGAATACCTCACGTGCGTAGCCTCCGCGAATGGGCATGGCGAAGCCGCCGCAGACTACGTCGCCTAAGACGTCGTAGATAACAATGTCAGGCTTGTAGGTTTCAAAGGCTTCCAGCTCTGCCAGCTTTTCAAAGGCGGAGATGATGCCGCGGCCTGCACAGCCGATGCCGGGGGTGGGGCCGCCGGCTTCTACGCACAGGACGCCGCCGAATCCTTCAAAGACTATGTCCTCTAATTTCAAGGCTTCGCCTTTGGCTTTCAGTTGTTCTAATACTGTGGGGATGCGTTTGCCTTCCATGAGGTTTTTGGTGCTGTCGCTTTTGGGGTCGCAGCCTACTTGCATTACTTTGTAGCCTTTTAATGCGAGGGCTGCGGATAAATTGGAGGTGGTGGTGGATTTTCCGATTCCGCCTTTACCGTAGATTGCTATTTTTCTCATGTTTTTCTCCTTATGGGTTATAGTTATTGAGGGTTATTATTGATGTTTAATGCGAAGTATAGCCTGCTTCCCTTATGCTTGTGTGCTATGATACTTTTTGCCCGGGGCGGCAAAAAGTATCCAAAAAACGCCCTTAACGGCTGCTCCGCCGGATTCCGGCGACTAGATTCGCAAAATTTTTCACGTCGCTGATTTTTGCGTGCCGTTCATCCGCAGGATGCGTCAACACTCCAGCGAAAAATTTCTGTGCCTGTCCGTTGCTTGCACAGTTCGCTTGACATCGATGTGCTTGCGAGCCCGTCGTCCGTTCCGGTCTGCGCAGCGCCGAGGGTGGTGTGCTGTTTGTTTGAGCGAAGCAAAGACTATCATGCTTTACGATAGTTTGAGCGTAGTTTAAGTGAAAATTCCTTATTATAAAGCCTATTATTTATATTCTATTACAAATGGGAAGCCTTGTACGAAGTAGCAGCGTACTTTTTGGCCGGCGTCATTTTTGGCAGCACTGAAGCGCCATTTGTAAAAGGCGCTGAGGGCGTTGTTATCCAGAGTGCTGTTGCCGCTGGAGCGCACTACTACGGCGCTTTCTACGCGCCCATCGATGCCTACAACGCCACGCACGACAACGCGCCCGCCGATTCCCGCATCACGCAATGCCTGCGGATAAACCGGAGCCGCAGTTGAGGCTACGCGCGGAGGCACCTTGGGATTACGCGCAATGCCGGGGCCTGCGCCGTCGCCAATGCCGCTGCCGTGTCCCGCACCGTGACCGCCACCGCTTCCACTGCCGCTGCCTGCACCAATACCGCTGCCGGTGCCTGTGCCATGGCCGGTTCCATGACCGCCGCCGCTGCCACTGCCGCTGCCTTTTTTTGCACCTGCAGGCACATGCTTCACTACCTGCTTCACTACCTGCTTATGCTCTATCTTGCCATCAGGCAGAGTAATCGTTTCTTCCTCCACGACTTCCTCCACCTGCTCCTCGCCATCGTCGGCAGCATCAGCGACAGCTTCATCGCCGCCACCTCCGCCTCCGCCTCCGGCATCAAAGAACACAACGGTGTCAGCATCCGCAACCGGCGGCTGCATAGCAAAGACGCCGGAAAACGCCAGTGCGACGAACAATATAAAATGTATTATCAGTGAACCGCAAAAGCCAAAGCGCTGACGTGCCTTCGCCTGCAGCTTTTCTATCTGCTTCATCGTTACTTACCGCCATCCGTTGCCAGGCCGAAGCGTGCTACGCCTGCGCCCTTCAGCTTATCTACCAGCTTAATCACCTCGCCGTACTCCAGCGCCTTTTCCGCACGGATGACAACGGCGAAGTTTTTGTTCTTCTTCTGCTCCAGGCCTGCCTGCAGCGCCAAGGCCTCCGCATCCGTTTGGGCATCGCCCAAATAAATGCTGCCGTCGGCCTTCATCGTCACGGCGAAGGTTGTCGTGGTATCCGTCGCCGCATTTTTAGCCTGCGGCAGCTTCACCGGAATCGTTTTCAGGTCAATCATATACATCGTGCTCAGCATAAAAAAGACCAGCAGGAAGAACATAATATCAATCATCGGGATAATCATCAGCGGCGGCGTTTTCCTGTTACGCACATCTCGCAGCTTCATGATCTTCCTCTCCTTGTTTCAGCCTCCAGCAGCGCGCTGAAGCACTGCTCCATATCCGTAATCATGTTGTCCATACGGTGAGCGAAATAGGAATGTGCGCACAGTGAAAGAATAGCTACGCACAAGCCCGTTGCCGTCGCTATCAGCGCTTCGCCGATGCCGCCGGTAATCGCCATCGGCGCACCCGCTTCTACGTTGAAAATGCTGAAGGCACCGATCATGCCCACGATAGTGCCCAGCAGTCCCAGAAGCGGGGACATCGTTACGATAATGCCCAGGTAATCCAGCTTATCGCGCAGCGTCGCCATAAAAATACCGGCACGGCTTTCGAGGAAGGCGCTCTTTTCTGCCTTACCGCCTGCAACAGCCTCTACATCGGCAAGCATCTGCGCGCATTGACCGCTGCCCTTGCGCGCCCACTCCGTCGCCACAGCAAAATCACCGCTGCGCACGGCGGCGCAATAGCGGAAGGCAAAGACAGCGCCGCTGTCCACGCTCTTATAATATATAAACCGCTCAATGGCGATTGCTATCACAGTTATAGAACAGGCGAGCAACGGCCACATAACCAGTCCGCCCTTATGAAAGTACATTATCAAATCTGTTATTGCCTGCATATTTTCCTCACAAATCTACAAATGCTGTCGTACTTTTACAAGAGGTGCATACTGCTCCCCAAAGTACAGAAAGGAGCAGTATGCTGTATATTATGGAATCAAAACTCTAAATCAATTAAAAGGTCATTTCAGCGCCTACACGCCAGGTGCGGCCGTCGATGCTGTAGGTATGATAGGTATCATACAGGAAGGATTTATTAAAGATATTATCTACACCGGCATAAACGCGGTAATTTTTGTTGAACTGCTTGCTGACAGTCAGACCGGTGGTGCTGTAGGAATAATCCTGCTGATAGCCGTCAGTATTGCTCTGATGATAGTTGAAGTAATATCTGTTATACAGATTTACGGTCAGCGGATTTTCCTTGGCATCGGTGTAGGTCAGCTGAATCAGGCCGTTATGGCGTGCTCTGTAGGCCAGGCGGTCACCGGTTTCCAGATCCTTGGCATCCAGATAGTTGTAAACGCCTCTTACGCTCCAGTGCTCATCGAAGTTGTAGCCGATTTCACTTTCCAAGCCTTTGATTTCTACCTTACCGCGGTTGATATATTCACTCCAGATAATATTCTGCGCCAGCTTATCGGGATCATAGTCACCGCCATCAATCATATTTTTAATCTTGTTATGGTAATAGGTTACCTTGCCGTTGACCTTACCCTTTTCGGCCTCAAAGCCAAAGTCAAAGTTGGTGCTTTCCTCCGGCTGCAGGTCAGGGTTACCGATAACATTTACCGGCATCGGTGCCATGCCAACCTTCTCCATCTGAGAATACAGTTCGTATAAGGTCGGTGCGCGGTAGCCCTTGCCCCAGTTTGCTTTCACGCGGGCATTTTCGCTTAATTTGTAGGTTGCGCCCAGCTTCGGCGAGGTGTGGGTGCCGAAGGAATCATGGTGGTCAATGCGTACTGCGGGAATCAGCAGCAGCTTGTCGCCGATTTTCCATTCGTTCTGCAGATATACGGCAGCAGTTTCCGAGGATACCTCAGAGGATGTCTTGCTCTTGCCGTTAACGGTTACATCATGTTGGTCAGTGCCGCGACCCTTCAGATGCGTACCGTTCATGATATCCTTTTTGTATTCGGCACCGAAGGTCAGGGTATTGTTGTCATCCATTTTGTAGGAATCCTTGCCTTCGACAACGAGCTGCTTATAATTGTTTTGGTCGAAATCGACAAACTTATCGGTATTGGTGTTCAGATTTTTATACCAGGAGGTATTGTCCTTGCGCAGCTCACTGAAATAGGTGCGGAAATTATAATCATGCTTACCGTCCTTGCCGTTATAGCCTAAGCTGTAATCGGAACGGGTATTATCATAGAAGTGAGAAGAAAGCATGGGATATTTTTCCGGCATGGCCATATCGCCGTATTTTTGCTGCATCTGCGCCAGCATTGCAGGATACATTTTGTTATACATAGCCTCATAGGCTGCTGCATAGGCCGGCATATCGCTTGTCATTCCCTTGTCGGCAAGAGCTTTCTTAACTGCGCCTGCCGCAGCCTGCTTTGCTACAAAAACAGCCATGCTGCCTTTGTTGGTATAATCGGAGCCCATGCTGCTCCAGGAGAAGCTTTTGAGCTGCTCACGCATGAAGTTCATATCAAAATCAAGGCTATGGTTATCATCAAAAGCATAGCTCAGGCCGGTGTTCAGGAAGCGACGTGTGCCATACATGTTAGTGCTGCTGGCATCGGTAGAAGTAACTGTACCGGTCATTGTATTTTTAGAGTAGTTTTTATATACACCGCTGTCGAGCTTGCGTACCTTTTCGATACCGCCGCCTATTTTCAGGCTCAGCTTGCCCTGCTTGCCGGAGGAATACATAAAGCTTGTTGCTTCATCCTTGGTACCGGTGTGCATGTTGACGCTGATGCTGGGAGTAGTAGATTTTTTGGTGATGATATTGATTACGCCGCCGATAGCGTCAGAACCGTAGAGGGCAGAGCCGTTGCTGCGGATGATTTCGATACGTTCAACATCGGAAATGTTGATACGCTTCAGCTCGTAAGCATTTTTGGAGCTTTGCGTATTTTCTGCCGCCATGCGCTTGCCATCGACAAGAATCAATGTGTGCATAGTGCTGTTGCCGCGCATCTGCACCTGATTACCGGTCATACCGTTATCCTGTACGTCAATATTATTTGCCAGGCGCAAGGCATCCTGTACGCTGTAGGCACCCAGTTCTTTAATCTTCTGCTCGGTAATAACCTCAACGCTTTGCGGAACCTCTTTTTTCTCCAGCTGTGTCTTGGTTGCGGTCACAACGTAATCCGCACCGCTGTATTCATCGTAATTATCTGCCTCCGCAGCAAATGCCATATGGCCAACTGCGCTGACAACGCAGGCAGTGAGTAAGGCTATTTTCTTTTTGTTTAAATTTCTCATAATGCACCTCTTTTTTCTGCTTATTTTTATGGTATATTTCACACCCGAAAGGTCAGCGGCCGCTAACCCACGGATAAAAAAATATCGGAAGAATTTATTTTCTGTCGAACCATACGACAAAATCACCCGCAGGCTTTTCGCCCTTCTGTTTGCGCTCCAGCGGTGTGATTACGGCAACCTTGAGCTCAGAGCGCAAAGCTTCCAGCTTTTGCGCTGTTCCCAGATGCGCATCGGAATGGAAGCAGCCGTTGATATGCAAAATCTGCATATTCTGATGTGCGTCGGCAAACGCAGCAATGCTCTCAGCCATTTTGTCATCCTTCAGGCATTGCGCCGCATAAACGGCAGCCAGGCGCTGCGGCGGCATTTTCATCGGAGCTGCCGGGGAGCTCATCTGCGCATAAAATTTATCCTTATACGCGCCCTCGGGAGCATAGGTATGCTTAGGCAGCCATTGCAGATACTGCGCCTCCACGCCCTCCGTCGAAGCGTTGTTTTTCGCTACGTGCGCTGCCAAAAAGCGCGGTACGTTAGCGGCAATAACGGGCATTTTCTTTTCTTTGGCAAAATTTACCAGCGGAGCATAATCCGTGCGGTAGTTAGGCCAGGGGCGGGCGGTGGCCAGGAAATCCTCCTCGCTCAAAGCGCCTGCCAGAAATTTATCCAGCTTATCCTGATTATCTGCCTCAAACATTTCCATAGACAGTGCCAGCTTAGCACCCTTTAATTTATGCATAGCCTGCAGCAGGTCTATTTCAGATTGGTGGATTTCTCCCTGATCGTGAAATTCACCAAAGAAAACTATGTCATATTTTTGCAGCCTTTGCGCCAGCTGCGCAGCGTTCAAATCCTTGCCGCTGCCTGCATCGCTGAACTGCGCCGCACCTGCGGCACCTGCGCCCAGGCACAGCATTGCCATGCTAAGAGCGATTGTTTTCATGAATTTATTCATCTTAATCATGCTCCTCTACACTATACGGAAAGCACACGGGGTACTGCGTCCCGTTGGCCTCGACACGCATAATCACAGCCTTTACATCATAAAGCTCTTCAATGACGGACTGCGTGAACACCTCGTCCGTAGGTCCGTCTGCCATAATCGTGCCCTTTTTCAGCGCAATCAGACGCTCACTGTAGCGCGCCGCATGGTTCAAATCGTGCAGCACCATGATAACCGTCAGGCCCATTTCGTTATGCAGGCGCACAACAAGCTCCATCAGCTCCAGCTGATGATGCACGTCCAGATAAGTAGTAGGCTCATCGAGCAGCAAAATCTTCGGCTTCTGCGCCAGCGCCATGGCCAGCCACGCGCGTTGACGTTCACCCCCGCTCAGGGTATGCACCAGGCGCGTACGCAGCGGTCCCAGCTCAGTAAACTCCAGCGCCTCTTCAATCGCCAGACGGTCCTCCTGATTGAGGCCGTCGAAAAATTTACGGTACGGCATGCGTCCGTAGCACACCAGCTCCTCCACCGTCGTGCCGCCGGGAGCATTCGCGCTTTGCGCCATCACCGCCAGTGTGCGCGCCACCTCTTCCGTGGACATTTTGTTGATGTCCTTGCTGTCGAGATAAACTGTGCCTGTCGCAGGCTCCAGCAGGCGGCAGAGCGCCTTCAACAGCGTTGATTTGCCGCTGCCGTTCGGCCCGATAATCGTCACAATCTCCGGCCGGGAAATATCCAGCGTCAGGTCCCTGATTATCGTGTGCTCGCCGTAGCGCAGAGTAATTTTTTGTGTATGTAATGTCGGGATATTCATAGCTTAACGCATCCTCCGTTTCAGCAGATACAAAAAGAACGGACCGCCGATGAAGGACATGAAGATGCCCACAGGGATTTCCAGCGGACTGAAAAGCGTTCTTGCCGCCGTATCGGCCAATGTTACCACCGCACCGCCGGCAATCGCCGCACAGGGCAGCAGGTATTCATGGTCGCTGCCGATTAACAGGCGCATGATGTGCGGCACGATGAGGCCCACAAAACCCAGCATGCCTGCCACGCTTACGGAAACCGCCGCCAGCAGCGCGGAAAGAAAGATCAAAATTGTACGCATACGCATCACGCGTACGCCCAAACTTTTGGCCAATTCATCACCTAACTGCAACGCATTCAGGGAACGCGCACACAAAATCGTGCCGATAATACCAATCGCGCTATAAGGCAGCAGCATCTCCACATGCCCCCAGCTGCGTCCCTGAAAGCCGCCGGCCATCCACATCACAGTTCCCTGGATTCTGTCGCTGTAAAATACGTTCAGCGCCGCCATACCGCCGCCAAAGAAGGTGGCAACCGCCACGCCCGCCAGAATCATTCGCAGCGGGTTGATGCCCTTTTCCCACGCCAGGAAGAAGACGATGCCTGTGGAAAGCACGGCGCCGACGAAGGCTGCCAGCGGCACCATAGCAGATTGTTCCGGAAAAAGCAGCATTATCACCATCGCAAAAAGGCCCGCACCGGCACTCACGCCGATGATACCCGGGTCTGCCAGCGGATTGTGCAGCACGCCCTGCAGGTTGCAGCCTGCCAAAGCCAGGTTAGCACCCACCAGCACTGTCACAATCGTGCGGGGCAGGCGGATGAGGTTCACAATGCGATCGGTATCAGCATCGGCCTCGCCCAGCAGCGCCGCCCATGTTTCGCTCACGGAAAGGCTCACGGTACCGCTGCCGATGCTCACGAAGATGCCTGCAACGAGCAGGATACACAGGCCGCAAAAGACCGCTATACGCATTTTTTCTTTTGTTTTGGCATCATTACTCATTACTTGGCCTCTCCATAGATATATTCTTTCATAATCTTCATCGCGTCGATGGTGTGCGTGCCCGGGTTAACGGTAAACAGGCTCGGTGGCAGCTGGTACACACGGTTATTCTTCACAGCATTTACGTCATGCCAGATGGCGTTATCACGCATATTGGCGCGCAGCTTTTCTAAAATCTCCTTGCTGCCACCCATGGTAATGAGCATTACCACATCAGGATTTTCCTTAGCTACGAATTCCATGCTCAGCGGAATGTAGCTGCTGTCCTTCACATTCTCGGCCTTGTCTGCAATGTTTACGGCACCCAAACGCTCTGCCAGGTCACCGCCGAAGCTCTTTTTGGTGGACATATTGAAGCTGTCCGGCGAGCCGAAGATGATCAGCACCTTCGGTCCCCTGCCCTTCTGCACGTCCTGCGTCAGTGCGGCATATTCCTTTTCTATCTGCGCACGCTTGGCAGCAGCTTCCTTTTCTCTGCCGGCAAAGCGGCCGAAGTCGTCTATGCTTTTCAGCACGTCCTCATAGGAGTTTATCATGTTCAGGTAAAGCGGCACGCCGGCCATTTCCAAGGGCTTGCGCAGCATTACGTGGAAGGGTACGTTCGTACCTACAACCAGATCAGGCTTCAGGCTCATGATTTTTTCCAGATTAGGCGCGTGGATCATGCCTACTTCGGGTATGTCCTTAATGCTTTCCTTGATGTCGTCGGGATATGAGGTACTGGTAGGTCTGCCGACGGCCTTGCCGCCGATAGAGGTGAAGATTTCCAGATTGGAGGCATTGAGAAAGACGATTCTTTTTGGCTCCGCGGGAATGTGTACCTTGGCGCCGGTGCTGTCGGTTACGCTGACGGCAGCGTTGGCTGCGAGCTTGTGCTGGCCTCTTGCCAGCAGGAAGTAGCCTGCCAGGGCTATGATTACGACAAATACGAGTAAGATATATTTTTTCATACGCAACTCCCTTTACAATATTAGCTAGTGCTACTTATAAAAATAGATTAGCCTAGTCTAACTTTACTATGACATTATCTTATAAGATGGGGGTTTTGTCAAGTTAAAATTAGTGTAGGCTAATTTGGTGAATCAGTTTTCAGTATGAAATTCCAGTGAGATGTCCATTTTCAGCACTTCTTTTGCCTGCATGTCGCTATGTAAGCACAGCTCCTTTACCTTGCAGCCATCGCGTTCCGCCTGCCGCAGCCAGCGAAGCAGGGAATAAAAATCACCGGCAGCACTTATTTGCAATTTCTGCATCTGCAAGCCATTCTGCAAAGCCACAGGCTTGCCTTCCATCTGCATGCTGTTTAGATGAATGCTTTGAGCTCGTGCCTGCTTTTGCAGGCGCTGCAGGATGTTGTTTAAGTTCAGATTATGCTCTACCTGCTGCTTCAACTTCTTTTGCTTCTCCAACAATGTAATCTGATATGTCTTATAATCACTGTGTTCATTAGCAAAACGAATCTGCTGTGTCAGTTGTCCCTGCAGCTTCTGTGTCTGTTCTACCGCCAGTTGTCGTTCATTCCAAAGCTCTAATGCCTTTACTCCAAAGCCTGTAGACAACACCAGCGCTATGCAGGCAAGCAGATTAATTGTTTTTTCTCCTGCTTTCATTGCTTGCCCTCCTTCATCTGCAGCTGCAGTTTATAAACAAGTACGTTACCCTGCTGCTGCGATTGCAGAAGCTCTACTCTGCTGTAATTTCCACATTTTTGCAGTTGCTCCACAAAACTTTCCAAGGCCAAATTATCCACCGCCTGTCCTTGCAGCACTAAAGGTTTTTTACTGCCGTTGTATTCCAGCAGTGTCAGCCAACAACCGGGCATCATCTGGCGGCAGATGCGTTCCAACTCACCAACGGCATCTTTCGATGGTTTAGACACTGCAGCCAACAGCTTTTCCAAACGCTGACAGTTACGCTCAACAGCCTCGCTTTCCTGCATACGCTGCCTCCACACCGTATTCTGCACTAATTGCTGCTCTACCTCCAGCAAATCGCGCTGCGCCAGATAACAGCCTCCCCAAGCACTAGCATAAGCCAAAATCGCTAACCCTAAAGCTGCACAGCCTGCTTTTGTCAGATAACGGCCAAAAGTGGCCGCTATCCCCTGTAAGCGCCGCTGCTTCTGCCTGTATATTGATGGAAGAGACTTCCCGGCAAACCATTTATCTGCTGCTTCATCAATCGTTTTACTGCCTAACAAAATCCCCTGCAGCTTCAGCATTAAACTTCTGCACAGCTGCTCCAGTTCAGCACGCGACGCATTCTGTAAGGCTGCAAACATTACCTGATATTGCTGTTCATCTGCTTCACCGATAACATGTGCTTCAAAGCTATAAGTATAGTCTTCATGCATCCAAGGAACGCTCTGCTGTACCTCCCATTGCAGTGCAGCCTGCAGTTCACGCCGCCTCATTAAAGGCAAAAGCAGCTGTTCGGAGTACACCGTTGCTGCCGCAGGCAGCAACAAAACCGCTGCCCCCTCTTCTACATCACGTGCCAAAAGAATTTCGCGTAAAGCATCGGTAAGTCTTTGCTTATCTGCCAGACATTCCTCATTCAGCTGCTCCTGCCAGCTATGCTCACCATTCTGCCAATACGCAACCTCCCCCGTTTGCAGTGACAAAAGCAAAAGTGCCTGCTTACGGCGCCAACGGCAACGCAAAGCGCACCGTACAGGCTCAAACAACTCCTCAACACTAATACTTTTTCCATGCTTCATCATAAGAACATCCTCCAATACCATGTAATGATTTCTTTGCCACAAAAATACGCAGCAACCGCTCCTGCGCACAAAAACGGTCCGAAGGGAATTGCCTGTTTCAGCTTTCCACGCCTGCACAGCAACAATAATGCCCCTACAACGCCACCGCTGACAAAGGCGAGCAGCAAACACAATAGTCCCTGCTCTAAGCCAAGCCAGATACCCAACGCCGGCGCTAACTTGACATCACCCTCGCCCATACCTCCGCGACTGGCAAAATACAGCACCAACATTATTGCCAACATAATTCCAGCTCCGTAAGCAGCATCAAAAAGCTGCCCCTCATACCACGCGCGTACTAAGCCAACTGCCGCTAAAATTAATGTTACCTTGTCATAAAGCAGCATAGATTTCATATCAGTATAAGTGTGATAAAGCAAACCGAGAACAAAAATAACAGCAAACATAATTACCTCCTTAAAAATTTTAAGAAAAAAAGCAAATAGGACCCCTGCATTGCATTACTACAACACAGGAGTCCTAAAACTCTTCACTGCATATTTACTTTTTCTGCTTCCAGATAAAGCCAATGCGCTTAGCCAAAGAGCTGAAAGTCTTTAATTACCTCTTACCAGTTCAGGTCCTCAACCTCTTGACGGCCTTTGCCGGTCAAAGCATCCATCATGATGCGTTGCTCGATTTGAGCAGCCAGCTTCTTAGTGAACTTAACAGTATCCGGGTTAACGGACATGCTGTCGATACCGCTCTTAATGAGGAACTCGCAGAACTCAGGATATACGCTCGGAGCCTGACCGCAGATAGAAACGGTCTTACCATCCTTATGAGCAACCTCGATCAGGTGACGGATTGCGCGGCGTACAGCCAGGTTACGTTCGTCATAGATATGGGAAACAGTATCGTTATCACGGTCGCAGCCCAGAACCAGCATGGTCAGGTCGTTGGAACCGATGGAGTAGCCATCGACAAACTTGTTGAACTGGTCAGCCAGGATGATGTTGGACGGAATTTCAGCCATCAGCCAAACCTTGAAGTCTTTACCACGGGACAGACCGCAGTCAGCCATGATTTTGGTAACCTTTTCGCATTCCTCTACGTTACGGCAGAACGGAATCATAACGTTCAGGTTCTTCAGGCCGAACTCTTCACGAACCTTGCGAACAGCCATGCATTCGAGCTTGAATGCTTCGATATATTTAGGATCATAGTAACGGGAAGCACCGCGCCAGCCCAGCAGAGCGGAAGGCTCGTTCGGCTCGAATTCGTCGCCGCCCTTCAGGTCGCGGTATTCGCTGGACTTGAAGTCGGAGAAGCGCATGGTTACCGGTCTCGGAGCCATAGCCTGGCAAACTTGGCGGATGCCTTCAGCCAGTTGGTCTACAACCTTTTCCGGTTGACCGATTTTGATCAGATACAGCGGATGTTCATGGATATAGGTAGTCCAGATGAACTCTTCGCGCATCAGGCCGATACCGTCGCAAGGCAGAGTAGCATATTTTTCAGCCAGCTCAGGATCGCCCAGGTTCATATAAATCTTAGTACCGGTCGGCGGGAAGTATTCAGCAGCAGCAACTACCTGTTGTGCCGGTTGTTCAGCCTTCGGCTCTTCGATGATGCCTTCATAAACTACACCATGAGTAGCATCAATGGTTACGTCAATGCCATCGGGAATGGTGGTGGTAGCAGCTTCGCCACGGCTCTTGGTACCTACGATACATGGAATGCCCAACTCGCGGGATACGATAGAAGCATGGCAGGTCATTCCGCCGCTATCGGTTACGATTGCTTTCGCTTTCTTCATAGCCGGTACCCAGTCAGGAGCGGTCATTTCAGTTACGAGGATTTCGCCTTCCTTGAATTCGTCGATATGGGACGGATCCAAAATTACATGTACGCGGCCTGCTACATTACCAGGGCTGGCAGGCAAGCCTTTAACGATAACTTTGCGATCAGTAGTCACTTTCTTCTCCTCTTTCGGTGCACCATTTTCTTTGTTACGACGGCTCCATACGGTTTCAGGACGGGCTTGCAGAATGTAAACCTTGTTATCGCGCTCGTCAACGCCCCATTCCATGTCCATGTAGCAGCCATAGTGTGCTTCAATTTTCTTAGCGCATTCAGCCAATTGTTTGATTTGCTCATCAGTCAGCTTCTGCTCATTTTGCTCATCCAGCGGTACAACAACCTCTTCGCAGTCGCCGTCAGCTTTGCGGATCAGCTTAATGTCCTGCGCGTTAACGTTCTTTTCAACAATCTCGCAGGTAGCTTTATTTACAGTATAGTTATCCGGAGTTACGGTGCCTTGAACAACATATTCGCCCAAGCCCCATGCGCCTTCGATGAGGATGTTCTTGTCGTCGCCGGTAGCAACGTTAACAGTGAACATAACGCCTGCAGCCTTGGAGAATACCATCATCTGTACTGCAGCGCTCAGTGCTACATCCAGATGATCAAAGCCTTGTTTTTCACGGTAGTAAACCGCACGGTCGGTAAAGCAGGAAGCATAGCATTCCTTAACCTTAGCAACGATGGTTTCTGCACCCTTTACGTTCAGGTAAGTGTCCTGCTGGCCTGCAAAGCTTGCATCCGGCAGATCCTCTGCGGTAGCGCTGCTGCGAACAGCAACGAACGGATCAGCCTGGCCAACCTTTTCACCCAGCTCTTTGTAAGCTTGGGCAATCAGATCCTGCAGATCCTGCGGCATTTCTTCGTCCATAATTGCCTGGCGGACCTTAGCGCAAACCTCGCGCAGCTGAGCGCTGTTGTCTACGTCCAGACCGGCAATTAAAGCTTTGATCTTTTCGTACAGACCGGTCTTTTCAAAGAAGTATCTGTAAGCGCAGGCAGTAGTTGCGAAGCCATACGGTACAGGTACGTCAACATGAGAGGTCAGCTCGCCCAAGGAAGAAGACTTACCACCGGCGATTGCTACGTCTTTTCTCTCCAGCTGGTCAAACCACAGCAGGAATGCTTTTTCTTTCTCCATAATAATTTGCTCCTTTTAAAATACTATACTTTTTTCTGGGGAAATCCTTAATATAGTGTATACTATATCACATTTAAAGGGCATATTCAAGCGATTTCTGCAGTTTTTTTTAGATTTTTTGTAGAAAATTCACCGGCATGCTATAATACAGATAAAAGTGAGGTGCGTGCCATGAATTTTATCGACAGCTTCTGCAGTAACATAAAAAAGGTAATTGCCCTTATAGCTTTAATGCTCCTTTTAACGCTCGTTATTTTAATTTTTACGCATACATCATTAGGCTATTTTCTTGTGCTGCTGCCTATAACACTGCTGATTATTTACCTTTTACATAGGATGAAAAAGCTGGATGAACAAGCCTGCTTCTCCCAAAGCGTATTTTTAGCCGTTCTGGCTTTCATTTTAGTTCTCTGCGGTCTGCCGAAGGAGGGAGTCTTGCTTTCCGCCGTTGTCTATGCCGCACAGCTTTCGTACACATATACTACGCTGCTGAAGCCACAAGAGGAAGAACAGCAATACAATAAAGTAAATAATATAGAAGCAGACAGCGCCAATGATTACGTCCCCCTTATCACCTATGACGACACCTGCCCCGACGATGGCGAGGACTATGGCCCGGAAGGCAGCGTTATCTGGGGCCCGCGTACTATCGAAGAAAATATCTATATCAACGGCAAATGGTACATCAACGAAAACAGCGAGGAATGGGAGGAAAACGAAGGCTGCTGAGCCATTAAATAATTTATGCAGACGCTCATATGCATGGGCGTCTTTTTTGCGAACAAAAAAGCGGTCCTACTAAAAGTAAGACCGCTAATTAACGATTGGTGGAGACGAGGAGAATCGAACTCCTGACCCCCTGCTTGCAAGGCAGGTGCTCTCCCAGCTGAGCTACGCCCCCAAAAGGCTTCGCGCGCATTTGCGTCGGAAACAAGTAAGATTTTACAGGAAAGCGACGTATTTGTCAAGCATTTTTTATTTGGTAATCAGCTCAACCAGCTTCAAAGTCATCAGGCAGGATTTTTCCACTGCAGCCATCGGCATAAACTCGCAGTTGGAGTGGAAGTTGAGTGCGCCGGTGAAATAGTTCGGCGTCGGGATGCCCTTGGTGGAAATAAAGGAACCGTCGGTGCCGCCGCGCATAGCGATATCCTTCGGCTCGATATCCAGCTCCTTCATTGCTTCGAAAATGTACTCTACGCATTTTCTGTTGTCATCAGTCAGCGCATCGGCGATGTTACCGTATACGTCGGTGATGCTCAGTTCAATGCCGGCCTTCGGATTCTTGGCCTGTACATATTCCACAGCATGACGGATGAACTCCTTGCGTGCTTCATACATCTTTTTGTTATGGTCGCGGATTTTGATATCCAGAGTTGCTTCCGCAGCGTTGGATTTAATAGCCTGTACCCAGATAAAGCCTTCGGTGCCCTCGGTGTGCTCCGGAGTCTGCATTCTGTCGAAGCAGTTGATGATATCTACGGCAACCAGCGCCGGGTTAACAAGAGTATTCTTGGCGGACATCGGATGTGCGGTTACACCCTTGATTTTGATGTGTGCACTGCCTGCGTTAAAGGTTTGGTATACAACCTCGCCCAGCTCGCAGCAGTCAATGGTATATGCAAATTCAACAGGGAACTTGCTGAAATCCATCTTCTTGGAACCGCAAAGGCCAACCTCTTCATCCGGAACAAAGGCTACATAAATTTCGCCGTGCGGACGGCCTTCCTTAATAATAGTTTCCAGCGCTACCATCAGGTTGGCAACGGCAGCCTTATTATCTGCGCCCAGTACGGAGGTACCGTCGGTGGTGATAAGGTCGCTGCCAATATATTTGTTCAGCTCGGGATGCTCGCTTACCTTAATATAAATTTGCTTTTCAGCGTTCAGCAGTACATCGCCGCCCTGATAGTTTTTCACAATCTGCGGATGTACCGCGGGAGAAAGGTTTACGTCAACGGTATCCATATGCGCAGCCCAGCCTACATTCGGCACGAGAGCGTGGCCTGCAGGCAGGTTAGCCGGCAGACGGCCGGTCAGCACGCAGAATTCGCTGATTTCCAGGTCCACCAGACCAAGCTCAGTCAAATCCTCCTTCAGCAGCTTAGCCATATCCCATTGGCCGGGAGTACTGGGAACAACAGCACAGCCCTCCTTACTTTGGGATGGTACGGCAGCGTAACGTAAAAAGCGTTCAGTCAAACGTTCTTGCATAGACATTTTTAAAGACCTTCTTTCATAAAACTACTTATTACATTATAACACAATTTAGAAAAGCAGATGCGCCCTTATCACTCGTCTTTAAACACTACATTCTACGCGGGTATACGTAGTCAGCTTGTAATCCCAGAGGTATATCCATAAACCAGAAAGCATACAGCATAATAGTCAGGGTGACGAGTAACGTAATAGTGTACGGCAGCATCAGGGAGCTCAGCGTACCGATACCGGCGCTCTTCACATACTTCTGGCAGTAAAAGTGCTTGCGTCAAAAAGTCAAATGTATACAGTATTAATATTTTACTATATACAATCTCGGCAAAATCTGTGCTATAATAAACAAAGCAGTTACATCTGCCCCAAACAAAAATATAACAGCAAGGAGTTTTTTTCATGATACTTTCTCAACGTATTCAAAGCCTGACAGCATCTCCTATCAGAAAGCTGTCCCCGTATGCTGACGCCGCCAAGGCTGCAGGCAAAAAGGTTTATCATCTGAACATCGGCCAGCCTGACATTGCCACTCCGGCACAATTCATGGACAGTGTGCGTGAATTTCAGGCACCGGTAATCGCCTACAGCAATTCCAAGGGCGAAATGTTCCTCTTAAAAGCTGTACAGAAATATTATGCAGAAAAAGGCATGGATTATGCTATTGAAGATATTTTCGTTACCAACGGCGGCAGCGAGGCCCTGATTTTCGCAGTTATGGCTCTGTGCGACCCCGGCGACGAAATCATGGTTTTCGAACCCTTCTACGCTAACTACACCACTTTCTGCAAGGAGTTCGGCGCTAAAATCAACGCTGTTCCTACCAGCGTTGAAAACGGTTACCACCTGCCCAGCGAAGAAGAAATCGAAAAACACATCACTCCGAAAACCAAAGCAATTCTGCTCACCAACCCCGGCAATCCTACCGGCGTAGTTTATACCGAAGCAGAGCAGGATATGATTTCCCGCATCGTGCGCAAGCATAACCTGGCTTTAATCGCTGACGAAGTATACCGTGAATTCGTTTATGACGGTGCATATCGCAGCTTCGGCACCATGCCCGAGCTGGACGACAACCTGATCATCATCGATTCCGTTTCCAAGCGCTACAGCGCCTGCGGTGCGCGTATCGGCTGTATCATCAGCAAAAACAAGGAGCTCAGCAAGCAGGTTATCAAATGCTGCCAGGCTCGCCTGTGCAGCCCGATTCTGGAGCAGGTCGGTGCAGCAGCTCTGTACACCACTCCAGCAAGCTATTTGGAAGAGGTTAACAAGGAATACAAAAAACGCCGTGACACCATCGTTTCAGCTTTGAAGAAGCTCCCCGGCGTAAAGGCTTCCGATCCGAAGGGCGCTTTCTACATCATGGTTAACATGCCTGTTGACGATGCAGAAAAATTTGCTATCTGGACTCTGGAAAACTTCGCTATCGACGGCGAAACCGTTATGTTTGCTCCTGGCAACGGCTTCTACAACACCCCCGGCAGCGGCATCAACGAAGCACGCCTTGCTTATGTATTAAAGAGCGAGGATCTGGAGCGCGCTATCTACATTCTGGGCGAAGCACTCAAAGCATATCCCGGCCGTGTAGAAAAATAAGCTCACAAAAAGTTTAAAGCTAAAAAAAAATGACCTCCTGAAAATTCAGGAGGTCATTTTTTATTTGCTCTGCAATGCTTCCGCCAGCAGCTTTTCATCGGCAATCGCCTGCGACAGCACCTGCTGCGTATCCTCGCCCAGGCGTGGCGCACGCTTTCGCAGCGCGGCCGGCGTTGCGCTCAGCTTCATAGCAAAGCCCAGCTGCCGGTAGCTTCCAAGCTCTGCGTCCTCTACGTTCAGCACCATCTCGTTGGCTTTGGTCTGCTGTGCGTCCACCGCCTCGGCAAAATCCAGCACCGGTGTTACGCAGGTGTCCCTGCCTGCAAGCAGCTGCTCCCATTCGGGCAGCGTGTGCTTGACAAATTCCAGCGTCAGCTGCTGCTTTAAGTAGTCGTGGTCAGCATCATCATCTATCAGGTCCGTCATATCGGGGCGCTGCAGCACAGCGCACAGGTTGCTCCAGAACTTCTTTTCCAGGCAGCCCACCGCAAGGTAGCGTCCTTCCTTCGTCGCATAAATATTATAGTTGGCGTTGGCGCCCGTCAGCCAGTTGTTGCCACGCTCCGCCACAAAGCCGCTGCCGAAATACAGGCTGGCAGCACCGGGCATCAGCGTCATCGCCACATTATACAGCGAAATATCTATTTCCTGCCCCTCGCCCGTCATCTGTGCATGGCGCAGTGCAATCATAATGCTCATGCCCGCCGCCATCGACGCATTCATATCCGCCATCAGCACGCCCGGAATCGCCGGCTTCCCCTGAGCCTCACCGCTCATAGCGGTAATGCCTGCCAAGCTCACATAACCGATATCATGGTCGGCCTGCTTGGCCAGCGGTCCCTTTTTGCCGTAGCCTGTCAGCGAGCAGTAGATAATTCGCGGATTCACCGCCTTCGCCGCCGCATAATCAATACCCAGCTTCGTCAATACACCCGGACGATAGCTTTCCACCACCACGTCGGCGGTTTTCACCAGCTCCAAAAACGCCCGGCGTCCCGCCTCCGACTTCAGGTTAAGCACTACGCTCTTTTTATTGCGGTTCAGCTGCAGATGCCAGTAACCGAAATCCTTTAAAAACGGCGGAAAGCTGCGGGCATAATCGCCCCGTCCCGGCTCCTCGATTTTGATAACCTCCGCGCCGAAATCGGCCAGCAGCATTGTACAATACGGTCCCGGCAGCAGCCGTGACAAATCAAGCACACGAATACCCTCTAAAGCCTGCACAATAACGCCCCCTTAACAGCAGCATATTTTTAGACTGAGTTTTTATACTACCTGGAAGATATAGAATTTGAGGTAATTTGTTTCCGGCACCTGCCACAGAATCGGATGGTCCGGAGATTGCTGACGCGCTTCAATCTGACGCAGCGAAACATTGGCGTCATGTGCAGCGTCCTGCAGCATCTTCACGAACAGCTCCTCCTTCATAAAGTGCGAGCAGGAGCAGGTTGCCAGATAACCGCCGCGCGGCAGCAGCTTCATCGCCTTCAGGTTAATTTCCTTATAGCCGCGAATCGCATTTTTCACCGTGCTGCCGGATTTGGTGAACGCCGGCGGGTCCAGAATAATAAAGTCATATTCACGCGAATGCTTGTTGAACAAATCGCTCAGCAAATCAAAAACATTCGCCTGCAATCCGTGCATAACATCAGAACAATCGTTAATCGCAGCGTTATGCTCTGCCATCTGCACTGCCTCCGCACTGATATCAACCGCAGTAACGCTCGCAGCGCCGCCCTTGGCAGCATTCAGCGCAAAGGAGCCGGTATGGGTGAAGCAGTCCAGCACATGCTTGCCCTTGGCAATCTTGGCAATCGCCTGACGGTTATACTTCTGGTCGAGGAAGAAGCCTGTCTTCTGGCCGTTTTCTACATCAACCGTATATTCGATGCCGTTTTCGACAATCTCGGTAGTCACAGCGCCGGGCTCGGGGCACAAATCGGTAGCAAACCAGTGCTTGCCCTCCTCCATGCCCTCCAGCAGGCGAATTCTTACGTCATTGCGCTCGTACAGACCACGGATTTCCTGTCCCATCTCGCGCAGAATTTTAATCAGCAGCTCAAACAGCATCTGCTTGCGCATTTCAATGCCCAAGGACAGGGTTTGCGTTACCAGCAGATCATTATAGCGGTCTACGGTCAGACCCGGGAACATATCCGCTTCGCCGAAAATCAGACGGCAGCACTTAAAATCACGCTCGCCCATAACCGTCAGGCGGTAATCCAGCGCATAGCGCAGGCGGCGCTCCCAAAAGGCTTCGTCAAACTTATCGTTAGTATTGGTGGAAATAATGCGCACACGGATTTTGGAATGGTCGTTCACAAAACCGGTGCCCAAATATTTGCCCTTGGACGTTACTACATCCACCAGATCGCCGTTGGCATACTCGCCTTCGATTTTAGTTACCTCTTCACCGAAAACCCAGGGATGACCGCCGCGTGCGGCACGCTCTCCCTTCGGGGTTACGAAAAATTTTGCATATTTACGCATATTCTACCTCACGATTTTTAGATTAGTTTTTCTTTAAGTATAGCATATTTCTTTCATTAGAAAAATGCTCTTTCTCAAAGACTTACACTTTTAGCCAAAGTATTAAAATTTAATAGAATTTACCGAGCGTTCCAGTACAGGAGCCAGTTTAGAAGCCAACTTGGCATTGAAAATATAGTCATAAGAAATGTAATTTCCGTCCTGTATAAAAATATAGGCAATACTGTGACTGGTAACATCATCAAAGCTGCTTTTAATACATGGTAAATTATTTACAACAGTAAATTCATTTTTGATATTTCTTGCTGTTCTGACCTCTGATTTTAACTGCTTAATAATCTTTTTATCTAAATCAGCCTGCTCTGCAGCCGAAAGATTAGCAAGAGATTGCGGATAATAGGAATATTTAGGATTATCAGCTATTTTCTGCACCATAATGCCCGTCATCATATCATCATTACTACCTAACATTTGATGGTCAAAGGCAGCTCCTGCATTATACACATCTTCCGGCAGCTCATAGCTATACCTATTGTCAGGAGTAGCAAAACGTTTCCATTTAGTACCAATCTTGATAGAAGCAATCATCTCATTCATGGTTGATGCCTTGAATTTTTCATAATAGTCAGCCTCAATATTGAAACGAAAATCAATCATATCATTAGGAGTAAAAATAGTATAGTTATCCATTATAAAATCAGGTGTTTTAGGCTGGGCATTAATTTTTCTGACAACATGCAGTGTTTTTCTGCCATCCAGCTTAATGATTTTGTTTTCTATAAGCTCAGCATCCTTTTCTGTAGCTATTTTCTTCTTCAGTCCAGCAAGTACTTCATCTATAAATTTAGCAGAATTAGGACCAGATTTATCTATAGGAGTTACATAGATAAACATTTGCACATTAGAATAGTTTACTTGAAAAATTTTCTTATTATCGGGCGTATACTCACCTTTAGTCAAAAAGCTTGCAGGCATCAGCATAGAAATGGCATTTTTCTCATCGTTAAAAAGCTGCATAGATTGCTGTACGGATACCTGATTATTTGCAACTGACATTTCCGCCTGCACCGCTGCTTCGGTCGGACTGCTGACATTAACTGGAATAAAGGCTAGCATAGCGGCAACTAAAATTCTTTTAAACATTGTACCATCTCCTCATATAAGATACTTTAAGTATAGCATATTTTAAAGTTGGATGCACAGAAAACAGCTCTGTTCTTTGCCTGCGCTTTTGTGAACAGCATATCCTGAAAACAACAACATACACATGACGTAATAGCTCTTCATCTAATATTGTAGGGAGCAGACTGTCTGACAGTTTTTCAACACATAAAAAAAGCTGTCGCATTTTGACATGCGACAGCAGTTTTGCTTTGCTTAGAACGCTGCTACAACAGCGCCTTTGTATTTATCTTCGATGAACTTCTTAACCTCGGGAGAACGCAGAGCATTCATCAGCTTCTGGATTTCCGGACGGTTTTCATCGCCCTTGCGGACAGCAACGATGTTAGCATACGGAGATTCCTTCGGCTCGGTGAACAGAGAATCCTTCACCGGATTCAGCTTAGCTTCCATAGCGAAGTTGGAGTTGATAACGGACAAATCGGTATCATCCATGGAACGCGGCAACAGAGCAGCTTCGATTTCCACAATCTTCAGCTTCTTGTCGTTGCCAACGATATCGCCTACGGTAGCCTTAACGCCAACGCCATCCTTCAGCTTCAGCAGCTTAGCGCTTTGCAGCAGAGCCAGCGCACGTCCGCCGTTGGACGGGTCGTTCGGAATAGCGATTTTAGCACCTTCGGGGATATCATTCAGGGATTTGATTTTCTTGGAATAAATGCCCATCGGCTCGATATGCACCTTGCCTGCGGATACAAGATTCATCTTGCGCTCGGAAACGAAGGTATCCAGATAAGGCTCATGCTGGAAGAAGTTGGCATCCAGCTCCTTATCGTTCAAAGCCAGGTTCGGTTTTACATAATCGCTGAATTCGATAATCTGCAGGTCTACGCCCTCTTTAGCCAGGGTGCCTTTAATCTGGTTCAGGATTTCAGCGTGCGGTACAGCGGTAGCACCAACCTTCAAGGTAACCTTTTTGTCGGCAGCGTTGTCTGCCTTTTTGTCTCCGCCGCCGCAGCCTGCAGCAACAACTGCCAGGCTTACTAATGCCAGTAATGCAACTAATAATTTTTTCATCTTTTTTTACATCCTTTCTTTATCCAACACGTCTTGCAAAACATCCGCCTAAGAAAAAAACTCCTTCTGAGGAAGGAGCCGGTCTTCCTCTCATCTTTCAAGATTACACTTGCAGGATGTAGCACCATAACATTTGTCTGGTTGCCGGGCATCATCGGGCCTGTTCCCTCCGCCACTCTTGATAAGAGCGTGTTATTAAGATGTGAGTAATAATATATTATCCTAGTGTCTTTGTCAACATTAATCGCAAAAAAAATTAAGGGCAGAAAATCCTGCCCTTAATCTGTTAACAATGTTACTCTTTTTTATACTTGGCAATACCAACTTTATAGAAGTCATTACCCTCGCTGTCGATGCAGACGATTGCCGGGAAATCCTTAACCTCGTATCTGCGGATAGCCTCCGGTCCCAGGTCTTCGTAAGCAATCATGGTTTCGCTCTTGATGGATTGGGTGATTACCGCAGCAGCACCGCCTACAGCAACGAAATAAACAGCGCCATGCTTCGCGCAGGCATCAATAACCTCCTGGCTGCGCAAACCTTTGCCGATCATGCCGCGCATGCCCTGCTCAATCATAGTCGGGGTGTATTTATCCATACGGCCGCTGGTGGTGGGGCCGGCACTGCCGACAACCTCGCCCGGTTTGGCAGGAGTAGGACCAACGTAATAAATAACATTATCAGTCAGGTCCAAAGGCAGCTTTTCGCCGCGCTCCAGCGCTTCATATAAACGCTTGTGAGCAGCGTCGCGTGCAGTGTAGATATAACCGCTGATGCGTACAACGTCGCCTGCATGCAGGTCTTTGACAGTTTCTTCGGTCAGCGGAGCATTGATATATTTGATTACAGCTTCTTCACTCATCTTCAGGCGCCTCCTTTAAATTTCTGCTTCAGCCTTGCGTGCCTGGTGGCAGTTGAGGTTTACAGCGCAGGGCATACCGCCGATATGGGTATGGGTAAATTCAACATTTACAGCCAGTGCGGTAGTGCTGCCGCCTAAGCCGGAAGGACCGACGCCGGTTTTGTTTACCAGCTCCAGCAGCTCGTCCTCCAGTGCCGCATAGCGCTCATCCTTATTGTGCTCGCCTACGGTACGGGTCAGCGCGTATTTAGCCAGAATAGCGGCACGCTCCATGTTGCCGCCGATGCCTACGCCGACGGTAATCGGCGGGCAGGGGTTCGGGCCTGCAGCACGCACGGTATCAACAACAAATTTTTTGATGCCTTCAACACCGTCTGCCGGCTTCAGCATCTTCAAAGCGCCCATGTTTTCGCTGCCGCAGCCTTTGGGGCAAACGATAATTTTAACCTTTTCACCGGGAACAATCTTGGTGTGGATGATTGCCGGAGTATTATCACCGGAATTTTTACGATCAAATACCGGGTCGCCTACAGAGGATTTACGCAGATAGCCTTCAGTGTAGCCCTTTGCTACGCCTGCATGAATAGCAGTATACAAATCGCCGTCAACGAAATGCACCTCCTGTCCGATTTCCAGGAATACTACTACCAGACCGGTATCCTGACACAGAGGAACAGCTTTTTTCTTAGCCAGCTCGAAGTTCTCAATCAAGGTAGCAAGGATTTCCCTGCCCAAAGGAGATTCTTCTTCGACAGCGGCATTTCTGATCTTGTCCATCATCTCCTGCGGGAGATAGTAGCAGGAATCCATGCACAGCTTGGCAATAACATCAGTGACTTCACTAACCTTTATTTCTCTCATGTTTTCATCCTCCTAAGCTCACATTGTCATTGTGAGAATAATATTTGTATACTGCGGCTTAACGGCCGATGCGTTTAGCAGTATTGGCTCTTACAACCTCAGGATCTACAATTTTGCGTGCCAGACCCTTTTCAATAGCAACCTTAGCTACAGCGGCAGCAACCGCAGGAGCAACACGCGGGTCAAAAGCGTCAGGTACTACATAGTCCTCACGCAGGTCTTTTTCGTCAATCAAATCTGCAATAGCATAAACAGCAGCAACCTTCATCTCCTCGGTAATAGCGCGTGCGCGTACATCAATAGCACCGCGGAATACGCCCGGGAATACGGTTACGTTGTTAACCTGGTTCGGTCTGTCGCTACGGCCGGTGCCGGCAACAGCAACGCCTGCTTCCTTAGCAGCATCATAGCTGGTTTCCGGAACAGGGTTAGCCAGAGCAAAAACAATAGCCTTATCAGCCATACTCTGCATAATTTCTTTAGTGAATACGTTCGGAGCGGAAGCACCGATCATAACGTCCGCACCCTTGGCAACATCAGCAAGAGTACCCTGCTTATGCTCTTTATTAGTTACGGTAGCCAGATAGCTCTGGATGCGGTCCAGCTTAGCGTCAATGCCTTCATACAGAGCGCCGAAGCGGTCAACCATGATTACATTTTGTGCGCCCATGTTTACCAGCAGACGGCCGATAGCACTGCCGGCAGCACCGCAGCCGTTGACTACGAATTTAGCGGTAGCAATGTCTTTTTTAACAAAGCGCAGTGCGCCCAGTACAGCAGACAGGCAGGCAATAGCGGTACCATGCTGGTCATCATGGAATACAGGAATGTCGCAGATTTCCTTCAGCTTATCTTCGATATCATAGCATTTGGGAGAGGAAATATCCTCCAGGTTAACGCCTGCATAGTTAGGCTGCAGCAGCTTAACGGTGCGGATGAATTCGTCCGGATCCTTGGTATCGAGGCAAACAGGCACAGCGTCAACATCACCGAAGGTTTTGAACAGTGCAGCCTTGCCTTCCATTACCGGCATAGCAGCCTCGGGGCCGATGTCGCCCAAGCCGAGTACACGGGTACCGTCGGTAATAATAGCAACCATGTTGCCGCGACAGGTATATTCGAAGGAGAGGTTTTTGTCCTCCTTGATATCCTTACAGGGTTCAGCTACACCCGGGGTATAGGCAATAGCCAGATCATGACGGGTTGCAATAGGCACCTTGCTTACTACAGCAATTTTGCCGTTATTGTCCATATGTAATTTAAGAGCTTCTTCACGCAGAGTCATTGTCATCTTTTTTTCCTCCCAAGATTTCCCGACGTAAGCTGTCTAAAAAATCATTAGCTCCGTCCGATAAATAGTATACACTTATTGTATATTAAACTACCCTGTTTTGCAAGATGTTTTCTGTGTAAACTATATCATTTCGAGGAATTGTCAAAAGATTTTTGCTTACTGTGCAAAATTTTCTTAATCAAAGGCTCAGACCTTGAAAAATTCCACCTGTGGCGTCTGCCCCGCCTGCAGTGTAAGCACCGCAAAGCAAGGCTCCGAGCCGCCGCGGGGGCGGGACGGACTGCCGGGGTTCACCAGCAGCGTTTCCGCATAATACTCGGCCATCGGCACATGCGTATGCCCGAACACCACGATATCCTGCCCCAGCTGCTTGGCCCAATAGCCCAAATCAGCCTGCACATTTCTTTCTATATATCTGTGTCCGTGCGTCAGCCAGATTTTGTAGCCTTCTATTTCCAGGTACTCGTCAAAACGGCTGCCGTCATCCAATAAATCACAGTTGCCGCGCACACGCACGGTTTTGATGCCTGTCGCATCATGCAGGCGGTTGGCGTCGGCCGCATAATCGCCTGTATGCAGCCACAGCTCGATAGGCGGTGTCTGCTGCAGAATGCGGCGAATCGCCTGCGCACTGCCATGCGTATCACCCGTAATGCCTATTCTCATTTCTTTTTGCTCCAGATAGCCACCAGCTTACGGATTGCCTTACCGCGATGGCTGATTTTGTTTTTCTCCTGCATGGTAGCCTCTGCCATACCCTTGTGCAGCTCTGTAGACCAGAACAGCGGGTCGTAGCCGAAGCCGTTTTCACCCAAAGGCTCATGCAGCAGCATGCCGTCGCAGATGCCGTCTACCTCATTGAGCACCTTGCCGTCGGGTTGTGCTACGCACAGCGCACAGCGGAAGCGGCAGGTACGCTTAACCTGAAACTTCATGTTGTGCAGCAGCAGGTTGTTGTTGTCCTCGTCGCTAGCCTTTTCACCGGCATAGCGCGCACTGCGCACACCGGGAGCACCGTCCAGCGCCAGCACCTCCAAGCCGGAGTCATCGGCAATACAGGGCTTGCCCAGCTTCTTTGCATAATAGGTAGCCTTTTGGCGGGCATTGGCAGCAAAGGTACGGCCTGTTTCCGCCGGCGCTTCCACTGCGTCAAAATCTGCCAGATATTTAATTTCAATCGGCAAATCCTTCATTAAAACCTTAAACTCTTCCACCTTGCCCTGATTATGGGTAGCTACAACCAATTCATTAATCATTATTTAACCTCGATTCTCAGCTTAGGACGCATATTTATTTTGCAGCGTCCTAATGCTTATTATTTATAGATTTTCTACTGTACCTGTAGCAATATCCTGCACCAGCACATACTGCCAGCGGCCGCGCTTCTTTTCTGCCAGCGCTGCATCGTAGGCCTTTTGCCGGCAATGCGGACAGATTTCGCGCGTCAGGCAGGTAATGAAAGCGCTCTGGTCGCCAAAGCGCGTCCCTTCGGCCGCCGTCTGCAGGGTAAAATAACCGCGGCAGGCCTTGCGTTCGCAATAATGCACGCTTTCCACCTGCTCCTCGCGGATACCCTCCTCATCGTAGTAGATATGCTTGCTGCGCTGCCAGGTATTGCCGCATTTCGCCAGCAATTCCTTGCTCGCGCGTTCACGATTGAAGTACAAATCGCCGACCTCGGCAATAAGCTGGTCTACGCGCTTGTTGCAGCGCTCATCCTGCGGGCGCAGTCCGCGCAGATCAGGCTCCACCACCTTGCTGTAATCCATGCCTGCCATCGCCAGAATAATACCAGTGTTGACATAAGGCAGGGCGCTTTCAATCGAATAACCGCCCTCCAGCACCGCAATATCAGCCTGCAGCTTATCCGCCAGACGCGCATAGCCCTGTGCCGTCACCTGCATGGAAGCCAACGGGTCGCTGAAATGGTTATCCTGTCCGGCGCTGTTGATAATCAGCTCCGGCTGAAAGTCCTCCAGAATATGCGTGATTAAGCCGTCATACAGACGGTGCAGTCCTTCGTCGCCTGTTCCCGGCAGCAATGGTAGATTAATATTCATGCCCCAGGCCGCAGGACTGCCTGCTTCATTAGGAAAGCCTGTGCCCGGATACAAGGTGCGCCCGTCCTGATGGAAGGAGATATACAGTGTATCGGGATCATGGTAGAACACATCCTGCGAGCCATCGCCGTGATGCACGTCGGTATCCACAACAGCAATCCTGCGGATATTATACCTGCTACGTAAATATTCTACCATTATTGCTTCAATATTAATAGTACAAAAACCACGGATTCCGTGTACTACACGCATAGCGTGGTGTCCCGGCGGACGCACGAGTGCAAAGGCACGCTGTACCTCCCGCTGCATTACGGCATCGGCCGCCGCCAGACAGCCTCCCGCAGAGGTCAGGTGTGCCGGCGTAATCAGGCGTGCAATCGACGGCACGCCTACATGCGCACGCTGCAGATCCTCGATTTCAGCAAGACGCGGGCGATATTCCTTAATCTCCTCGCAATCGAACAGGCCCTCCTCCTCCAGCTGGTCGCGCGTATATAATAAGCGCTCCTGCCGTTCGGGGTGACCGGGGCTGATCATCCAGTCAAACGCAGGGAAAAATACTAATCCCAAGGTATTCTTTGCCATCAGAAGCTCACCTCCCTGCCGCTAACCTTATAGAGAATTCCCGGCTTCAGCTGCATGCGCAGGCTGTAGATATCTCCGGTTTCGTAATAGCCGTGTACTGTATGAAAATGCTCGTAGCTGATAAGCTCCGTTTCCTGGTCGGGCAGCTGCCACTGCGCCGTCTGCTCCCGCAGCCAGCTTGCGAGCAGCTCCTCTGCCGCCTGCTTGCTGAAGCGTCGCGGCAAGGCTTCGCGTTTTCCGCCCTCAGGAATAATGTAATAGCCGTCGGTAGTGTCCGCTCTGAGTCCTGCGCTCAGCGTAGGCCTTGCCACCGCTGCACCGATAGCGTTCGCCACCATCGCTCCGGCAGGAATATCCACCGGCAACGCCATAGATTCGCCCAGCGCCCTGATTAAACCGGGTGCGCCGCCGCCGACGCCAATCAGCTGCTGCGGCATAAATTCCGTGCCCTTGATAACATCGTTACCCGTATATACGGGCTGCTTGGCACATTCGTCCAGCATTTCCCGAATCGTTGTTTTAATCTGCTCAACAGCGGCAGCCACACTCTTCAGTGCTTCCGT
>ENA-OQKY01000518-OQKY01000518.1-human-gut-metagenome-genome-assembly--contig:-NODE-518-length-35444-cov-7.055950_pt1 | contig 35444 bp, 39 predicted proteins | sample MGYA00242652_ERZ504805 | MGnify/ENA primary metagenome ERZ504805 (study PRJEB26092, sample SAMD00036400) | human gut metagenome | host: Homo sapiens | study: EMG produced TPA metagenomics assembly of... | reverse complement strand
AGGTAGGATCGCTATATTCCTCCAGATACACCTGCAATTCTTTTTCACTCTGTTGCTCCTCTTCCTGTTCCAGCCAGGCATCCCAGTTTTTCTTCTTCCGGACAGAGCCCTGCAATTCTGCCTCTGCCCGTTCCCGGATTCCACCTGACGTGCCGGATTCCGGTACAACTTTTTTCGATCGCTGCCTGTTCCCGGTTCCTCTCTGCGTACCGGATTCCGGCACATTTTTTCTAATCGAAATCTTCCTAAATTTTCTCAAAAAAAGAAACCCGGATTCATTCACTTTCCAGATTTCTTCCTCCTTTTTCTATTCAATTCCATCAAATAATTGTTCATATTCGATATGGACATTTGGAAACATATATACAGCCAACTGCTCTTTGTTCTCTTCTGTTATCACATTTTTTAATTGATATGCCATCTTGTCCACAGTTGTTTCATCCGGTACAAGCACATAAATTTCAACCTGTTTTTTTCTCCAGTCCACTAGCCAATATTCTGCCACTTCTACCATCCGATATAGTTCCATCTTTTCATTACGGTCATAAGATTCTGTTGAATCCGAAATCACTTCCATAATAAATCGCGGCACACCCAAGAAATTCGTTGCTCTCCGGTTCTTTATATCACAGTTAATCGATACATCCGGGATAACTGGTTTATTATCATTCTCTGTCCATTTATATTTTACACTATCGCCAAACACACGACATAAAGATGATTTTAATTGATTTCCTACCGTTGTGACAAAATTATTGATCACTATCGAATGTTCAATAAATGTGTTAGACATATCAATAATCGGGATTGTATTCATATTTTTTGCCCTCCTCTTCTGCCGATCCACAGCACTAAATTTCATTGTTAAATAAGATATGCTCCTATAACCAGATTCTTTTTACATAATATAACAAATATCCTCTCACTGTGCAAGCTACGGGATTCCACTTTTCTACCGTTCTAATATCCAAAGGAAATCCAATACAGGACCATAAGCAAGATAAAACCCACAGAAAACATGAACAATTCAAACCATTCTAAAATTATCTTCAGCGCTTTTTTCATCTTTTACACTCCCCATTACTACAAAAATCATTTTCTCCCACTTCTGCATAAGTATCGTAAGGTTCACAAGTCCAATATTCACAAAACCCTTTTTCTTTCCCATTATTATCGTAGTAAATACAGCCTTTGCACCTGCATTGAATTTCCACAACTTCCATGCCATTCATCACCTTTCATATGTTTTTCAAATATCCGATTTATTGTCATTTACTTCATTTCCTTTTTAGGAAAGACAGGCGGAGCAGCACTCCCACTCCGATCTGCCTATCCTCATATACTGCATATAGATCGTATCTATTCCCCTTTCTGGTCTGACATCATCAGAGCCGGGCGACCATCCCGCGGCTGACGCTCCGCAGAGCGTTTCGGCTTATTTCATTGCTTCAATTTCCAGTCTCTCACATTCATCCGGTGAGAAACCAAGATCAAACATTTTCAACATTTCTTCAGAGATAGCATACAATCCATCGGCTCCATATTTTTCCCAGTCGCTTGCACGTCTAACAAAATTTTTGTAGGCGTTTCTTGCACCCTCATAAGTAAAAACTATCACTCCGCCAATTCTTGCACTTTTGTTGTTTTCAAATGCTCCTGTCATTTTCGTTCCCTCCTTCATATCTTTAACCTCCGTTTTTTATATTTCCTTTAATATAATTATACTATTTTGAGACCATACAGTCTGGATTTTGCCCCTATTATCAGCCCTACTTTTTCTTTTTTATTGAAAGAAAACACATGCTAAAACCGGCATATTACAACGCCCTTTCTCCTATGAAATCTATTATTCCCAAAACATGTTTCACATTTTTTAATAAGAATCTGATATGTCATACTTTCAATTCCTGATGCGATTCGATATTGCTTTGCGTACCGGATTCCGGTACAACTTTTTTCTGATCGCTGCTTACTTCCAAACCCTCTCTGGCGTACCGAATTCCGATACATCTCCAACAAAAAAAGAAATCTGAACACTACATCCAGATTTCTTCATCGCTTCCTATCTCTCAATTTCCACTCTGCATTGCTTCTTATAACATGCAATTCCATATTTTAATATATTTTGAATTTCATATGTCTCAATCCATCCCCTGTGTTTATTCCCTGAAATTTGTTTCACCACTTTTTTGCACCCAGAATCTAGCTTACCACTTGGTATGTATTTCATTACAATGAGGATCCCAACGCCCCGTTCTTCTGTTTTAATCAAAATATCCGTATCGTCTCCACATTGATCCGTCTCAACAACCCACTGGTCATTGTTCTGTAAGATTTCCAAAAGAAGCTCTTGATAATATTTTTCTTCCATCCCATTTTTGCTGTAAGCCGCCTGAATCCCGACCATCTTTTCCAGATATCCTGTCATGCACTCTTGAACTCCCAGTACATCTCCCCGCTCAAGCACCGTATAAAAACGTTTTAAAAGTCCCCTGTCTTTTGAAGCATTGTCCTTAAAATGTTCCATAATCTGTCTTACAAAAAATATACCGATTTCTCTATTCGGTATTGCCAAGTTGTAAATGTTTCCCTCTTGTTTCCCACGCTGCGTTAAATACCCCGTCCGATACAAAATGTCCCACATCGTTTCTTTCGTTCGCTCCCTGCTGAACCAATTCCATTCTGGATAGATTTCTTTTACGACCGCTTCTCCCTGTACCAGTTTCTCAGCCTCTCGCTCATCTGTATTTTTTAGAGATTCTTGTAAAAACTTTCTCACAATATCATTATTGCTTGTATTAATCCAATAGCTTTCTGGCTGCGCATTTTGATCCACTCGCAACCTGGCACAATAGCAGATAATATCCCAAGGACAATACACTTCCACTGCGCCAAACTGATAGCCTTGATACCATTCCTTTATCGCATGATATTTGTCACTACATTGATAATAAAAAAGAAGATTCCTAACCTCTTCATCCGTAAACCCGAAATATTCATCACATCCAATATCTGAAACATACAAATTCTGTAAGCGATCCGATCCATTCCATAGGTTTTCTTCGGGAAGCTGCATACATCCGGTCAATACTGCAAACTTTAAATTTTCATTGCCTTTTAATACCCGCTCAAACAAATTCCGGATCAAAAGAGCCATTCGTTCATAATAACCGTTTTCATATGCATTTGCCAGCGGCACATCATATTCATCAATCAATAAAATTACCGGTATGCCATAATGTCGGGAAAGAAAATATGTCAATTTTTTCAAGCTTCCAGACAGTTCCGCTTCACTCATCTCTTCCAACAATCTCCGGTATTCCTTTTTATTATCCTCTGTAAGCTTCCCGCTCGTCATAAGAAACTGTACTTTTTCAGCAGCTTCAGCGATCGTCTGTGCCACCAATTGAAAAGCGCTCTCAAAGGATGTGGCATTCACATTTTTTAATGAAATCGAGATCACCGGATATTCCCCCATATATTCTTTACATATTGCTGTTTCATTTGTAATTTTCAGTCCCCTGAAAATCTCCTGTTTTTTTCCAATGGAAAAGAAATTTTCCAGCATACTTATATTCAGTGATTTTCCAAATCGCCTCGGGCGTGTCAATCGCTTCACTTTACTCTGATCATTCAATACTTCTTTTATCAAACCAGTTTTATCTACATAGTAAAAATCATTCCGTCGTAACTTCTCAAAATGATCAATTCCTATTGGAAGTTTCTTCTTATCCTGTTTCCGCATACCATTCCCTTTTCCACTACAATAAAAAATTGACTGTTTTAAATTCTCTAAGACCATTGTTTCTTAGTAATCATAGTATCATATCTATATTTGACATTGGGGCTCTTTCGCCCACACAACTTAATCGCGCTTTTTGCGTACCGGATTCCGGTACAATTTTTCTAATCGAAATCTTACCACATTTTCTAAAAAAAGAAACCTGGATTCTCTTTCCAGATTTCTTCTTCCTTTTTCTATTCAATTCCACCAAATAATTGTTCCTATCCGATTACGCCAATTTCTTTTTATATAATATAGCAGATATCCTCCCCTGTACAAGTCACACGGGAGTTTGACAGTTGAATAGGCATAATAATTATGTTACAATGTGCAAAGAACAATCGTGTTACAGGGTGGCTGACCTCTATTCCTACATAGAATGGGGGTGGTGCTAATGGACAATAAAAATCATTTTGATTTTAAAGACTTAATTGCCTTTGGAATGTTCATTTTAGCATTGCTGACATTCGTTTTTACGTTCTGTCAATAGTGCTTTAAGCATAGAAAAACCACCCTCATAAACTTTGACCGGTTTAGGGTGGCATTTTCTATGTTTCCTGATAATTGGTCAACCCCTTGTGGGCGGTTGTTCTTTTATTTAATATAACATATGTTTTCTATATAGTCAAATATATTCACTGCTTTTCCAGTCGCATCAAAACAAGATTCTCTCTGCGTACCGGATTCCGGTACAACTTTCTTCCGATCGCTGCCTGTTCCCAGATTCTCCTTGCGTACTGGATTCCGGTACAACTTTCTTCCGATCGCCGCCTGTTCCCAGATCCTCCCTGCGTACCGGATTCCGGTACGTTTCCAATAAAAAAAGAAACCTGAACATGATATCCAGATTTCTTCACATCTCTTATATTTCCGAAAAATCAATTTCCAGTTCCTGAAAAACATTGCCTTTTACAACCTCGGACATACGATACTCACCAAAGCCATCCTGTTCAAAATCATAAACTGTCACCAGTTTTTTCAGCGGATCCACAATCCAATATTCTTTCACACCTGCTGTCCGATATTTAAACAACTTAATCATGCAGTCCATTCTCTGGCTTCCCGGTGAAACCACTTCTATAATCCAGTCCGGAGCACCATTACAGCCTTTATCCGTCAGTTTATTTTTATCACAGATCACAGAAATATCCGGCTCCACATAATTTCGATTATCTTCATTTAAAAATACAGCAAACGGAGCCAGATCGACTTCACAACTTCCTTTTTTTTCATCGATATAATCTGAAATTTTTCTTGCAAGGTAAAGAATGATCTGCTGATGCTGCCGGGTTGGCGGTGCCATATTATAAAGATTCCCATCGATCAGCTCTGCCCTCTGCCCGTCTGGCAAATCATAAATGTCTTCCACTGTATAAATTTTCTGTTCTGCCAACGCCCTGTTCATCCCTGCCTCTCTTTTTCATTTCACTGCATTTTTTACGGACAGCGGAGGACGCCGCTGTCCACCGTGAAAAAAGTTAAAAATTGCACATCCATTTCTGGATATGCAGTCCATCTTGTGCTTTCGCAGCCACGGCGAATCCCTTGAAAGAGACTTCCCGCAAGATGGTATTGCTTTCTCTTATATAGTATCGTGCCAAAAATAAATTTGCAACCTATTTCTTTTTTCTTTCGTTTTGTATCTCTTCTATCACCAGAATTTTCCTCTGAAGATGATCCGCACACTTTCTGTTTTTGCAAACGCTGATCCCCAGTCCCCCAACCACGACCACGCCAAAAAATCCTAAGAGAAACAAGCACAATCCTATGGCTTCCTGTTCATGAGGAGGATACCCATTCCAATGATAGCAGACAGTTCCCAGCGTCGATAAAAAGCTACTTCCAAAGTTCACAAAAAAGAACATAAATAAAAAGAAAAACATCCAAGTTTTATTTTTTCGATGTTCATATTCTATTTTTACACACATAAACTCAAATCCCAGTTCGTCCGTATTTAATGCTTGCAGTTCTCCTCGTTCTCTTATGTATTGCAAAAATGCTCTCTTTCTTCGCTCCTCTAAGGAAAAACGCATAAAAATCTTCTCTGGTATATTCATCTATTTTCCCCCTATCCATAAAGTTTTTTTACCTGTCTCCCTCGGATGCCGGATCCCGAAACATCCTTTCCGATTGTTTTCCATTTCTCCACGTTCCGGAATCCGGAACATTTCTTCTCGCCTGCTTAACGCTTTCTCATCTGTACCTCCCCCAGCATCAAGACCCGTTTATATAAATTTCGTTCCTTTTTCATGCTTTTGTATAAAAGGCTCCCGAGCAATACAGTCACCACCAGTACACCAAAAGTCACAAAAAATAATATGAGTTCTACTTCTCTGCTCTGATACAGTCTCCAATTGTATAATCCCCTGGCAATCACTGCAAACAGTTCTTTCCAGACTCCCATTATCACAGACATAGTAAGGGGAATTCCAAAATTTGTTGTTTTGCGTTCTGCCATACAAGATATAGCAGATTGTTCCAATCTTCTACCGCCCAATGCTATTCTTTCACGCTACTTTAATCAATTTCGGATAACGGTATTATCATGCTATCACCTGTCTTATCTGTTACTTTGATTGCATTAGCTCCGTTCATTTCCCAAGTAACTGCACCCTGTACAAAATTATCATCAATCCATTTCTGAATGTGGTCTTTCTGCATTTCCTTGTATTCTGCAATAGTCTGTGCGCCTTTAATTTTCATATCTCATCATCTTTTGACTCCTTTCCCTGCGTACCGGATTCCGGTACGCAGCTTTCCTCTTTTTTATACCCGCTCCGAGTGAAATGTGCCCCCTTACAGTTCACCGCTCTCTTCTTTGATCACCGCAAGCGCTTGCTCCATCTGCCTCCATGCTTCTTCTAGCCTTTCTTGCTTCTCCAACACTTCCGATTCCATCTCCGGATCCGGATCAGCCCCGCAATATCCGTCCTTTTGAAAGGATGCCCCCAGTTCTGCTTCCAGCACGTCTTCCAACTGTGTATATGCCATGCGTGCCTCCGCTGTGTCGGCTACTGCGCGTTTTCCATTGCTACTCTCTTTCAAATACTTCTGCTCCAATAACGCCATCCCCTCACGGCTGATGACTTGGTAGTATTCCTGCAGCACCGTTTCCATCGAAAGATCCTGAACCTCCATCTGCCGGATAATCTCCGGGTTTCTTCTGGCAATATAAGTAAGCATTGCCGACAGCCCGATCGTGTCAAATTCTTCTGTATGTGCCGGGATTTCTATCACCAATCTTTCATTTTCATATTTCATCATCTTTTGACTCCTTTCCCTGCGTACCGGATTTCGGTACGCAGCTTTCCTCTTTTTATACCCTATCCGAGTGAAATGTGCCCCCTTGCAGTTCCCCGATCTCTTCTTTGATCACCGCAAGCGCTTGCTCCATCTGCCTCCATGCTTCTTCTAGCCTTTCCTGCTTCTCCAACACTTCCGATTCCATCTCCGGATCCGGGTCAGCCCCGCAATATCCATCCGTTTCTATCGGTTCTCCCAGTTCCCTCTCCAGCCGGTTTTTCATCGCTTCATAGGCGTTCCGCGCTTCCTCTGTATCGGATTCTGCCCGTCGCATTTGGCGCTCTTCCATGTAAAAGCCTTTCTTTTTCCGACCCATATTCTCCAAATACATGCATCCATAATAATTCTGCAAGAGCGTCTCTATGGGATATTTCGATGTTCCAAGAACATCCACAATGTCTGGATTGCGTCTTGCCATATAAGTCAGCAGAGTCCGCAGCTCCCGATGATCCAATTCCACGGTATATGCCGGGATTTCAACGCTTAATGTTGCTCCATCCTTATCATAGTTCATATTCTGCCCCTTTCCCTGCGTACCGGAATCCGGTACGCAGACCAACCCATTTTATTTTCCCGTGTTCTTCAGATACTGGATCACTTCCAGTCTGGTAGATTCCGCATCTTTTAAGTGCTTCATTTCCGGTTTGAATAGGTATATCTTGGTTCCCTCACGTTCCTGCTGAAATTCATCCGTGTAAGGGAATGCTTTCACGATGACTGCGGTTCCGGCTGTCAGTTCCTGCCGATAAAAGATTTCTTCCGTATAACGGTTCTTACACCAGATTTCCCAGTTTTTATACCCGTTTAGGAACGTCTCACATTCCATTGCAGTCCGGAGTTCTTTTGGTCCGTCCTTTTCCCCGGTTTTGATGACGGTCTCTTCGTGAGACTTTGCCGGAGCCTTTCGGTCGGATCGATTTGCCTGATCGTCCAGATCTGTCGTCTCCGGCTGCATTTTCTCTTTCTTTTCCAGCTGTATATCCTGTCTGGCCGTTCGCTCTTCCGGTTTCGGCCATCCCCTTTCCTCCGGCATCGTTTCCAGTGGTTCTGGAACCGTTCCGGCATCCGGCTCTTTCACTTTTTCCTTTTTATAGGTCCGGATCTCCCGGAGACTGGTCGTGCCCTTTTTCAACAGTTCCTTTTGTTCTTCCTGCCCTAAAGATGCCAGCTCCACTGCCGCCGATTTTTTCAGTTCTCCGGAACGGAACTGCTTCTTTCCCTCTTCTTCCAGATTTTTGGAGATCGTCAGATATTCGCCTACTGTGGTCTTGCTCATGTTCATCTGTGTCGCCAGACGGTCCACCATCCGCCCTTTTTGGAGATCCGGGAACTCTTCCGGATAGGTTTCGATCAGATACTTCATCCGCTCCAGCTCGTGCATTTTCTCATATTCGCTCTTCTCCGGGAAAATATTGGTTGCGTACAGGTCAAATTCTTCCCTGGCTTCCGATACGTTTTCAATGTTGCAGGGAAGCAGTGCATAGTCTTCCAGCCCATCCTCTTCCACCAGCTTCTTACAGGCATCCCTCCGGTGATGCCCGGCGATCATTTCATATTCATCGGTTCCGATCTTTTTTACCAACAAGTTCTGCAACACCGTGCCGCTGGCTGTGATCAGCATTGCCAGATCTTCCACCTGTTTCCGGTACTGCTGGCGTTCCTCCTCCGTACTGCCGCATCGGTACTGATTTTGGTTGTCTTTTATTTTACTGTAATGGATCCACTTGGTTGCCCGCGTAGGTCTTGCCCCTGCCTTTTTCGTTTCTTCTTTAAATACGTCTCCGATACTTGCCATCAATCTACACCTCCAAGATTTCCTTTGCCAGTTCCATATAATCTTGTGTCACCCGGCTGCTCCGGCGGTGACGCCACAATGGCTTGTACAAGTTCAATGCATTTTCCGCAACTGCCCCTTTCGTCACGCAGGTGTTCAGAAACGGCCAGGAATGCTGGCTGACCATATCCTGATAGATTTTCTTCTGGACACGTTTATTTTCAATCTTATTGACAAAGATAAACCATGGCAGATCCTGTTCTTCTTCCCGGTCATGGGTGTTGATCCGGCTGATCTGGTCTTCTACCAGAAGCAGGTTGTCCCGGCAGAACTTATCCAGATACACGGGAACCAACATCACATCCGCCGCGTGGATCGCATTTAAGGTAATCTTTTCAAAGGCTGGTCTGGTATCGATCAGACAAATATCATACCGGTCTTCCACCTGCTCTAATGCCCGTTTTAAACAATCCGGTTCTGCCGCATCATCTTCCCGAAGCCGCACATCCCCTTTGACCACATCGATCAGCGGATATTTACTCTTATAGATACAGAACTTCATATGCTCCGGGTGCTGCAGCACATCCCGGATACTCTTTCCCGATGGATCCGCTTTCGTAAAAAACGGGGTCAGGTTGGTTTGTGGATCTGTATCGATCACCAGCACATGTTTTCCCAGTTCCGACAGGCTGTATGCCAGATTGACTGTCGAAGTCGTCTTTCCCACGCCGCCTTTTAAGTTTGCTAATACATATGTTCTCATTTGTTCGTCCTCCTCTTTCACTTCTGCGTACCGGATTCCGGTACGTTTCTTCCTCTTTTCACGGTTGTACCGGATTCCGGTACGTTTTTCTTTTTGCTGTCAAAATCATCCATGAAACGCTGCCTCTTCGCTCTCCGCTTCTGTGGGAGCAGCCGATTGTCTCGACTGCTCCTGTTCCTGCCTGCTCTCGGCAAATTCCTGTTCTTCAATGATCACATCCGTCGTATAGATCCGGATCCCCTCCCGGTTCACATAACTCCCGGTCTGGATCCGCCCGGAAACTGCGATCCGCATCCCCTGCCGGAAATAGTTTGCAGCAAATTCCGCCTGATGCTGGAATGCAACGCAGGAAATAAAATCTGCTGTTGGTTCCTGTTCCTTTTTGATCTTCCGCTCCACTGCCAGCGTATATCTTGTGAATACACGTTTTTTCTCCTTGTCTGCATATCTGACTTCTGGATCTCTGGTTAATCGTCCGACTAAAATCACCTTGTTCATACTTGCCTCTTTCTCCCCGTTTCGCCGCTGGGCCAGCCTGTTGTACCGGATTCCGGTACGCTGGTCAGAGATACCTTTGCAGGACCGCCCAATATCCACTTTCCAGCACTGCATCCCGTACCTGCCACCATCCATATCGTTTTTTCAGAAATTTCATCCGCTCCCGCACCAGATCATCGCGTTCCATCAGTCCGTAAATAGCCAGTTCTTCAATCTGTGTACCCAAAGCGTCTTCCCCATTCATTTGTCTGTCTCCTTTCTCTTCTTTTGTTACTATTATTATAATATATCTGTATTCGGAAGTCTGTTTTTTCGCCGGAATACCCACCTCTTATTTTCTTTTTTATCGGAATGAACCGCATAAACATAGGATTCATGAAAATTGTTTCCAAAAACTTTTCGATGTCATCTCAAGTCCCCAAATAAGTGAAAATTCTTCTATTTTTGTACCGCTTCCGGCACTTGCTTCTGCTTGTGTTTTTTGATTTCCAAGCACAGGAGGGATAGACACTCCTTTATTTATATAACAATTAAGTTTATAAATACTTACGGATTTACTCGAAATAAAAACACTTTGTTTTCCCCGTATTTCCGGGCTTTTCCCACTTTTCACATCGTCCTGAAATTGGAAAGGTCTTTTTAGAAATCTACCTTAAATCTGGAAACATGTTATCCACATGGTTCCGGTTCTGGAATCTCTTCCCAAAATCTACCTCAAAATTGGAAAAGCATTTTCACGCAAAAAAAGCGCAGGACGTTTTTTCCTGCGTTTCCACTGCATGGATCGGATCCATGCCCCGATTTTCTTCTGTTTTCCCCCAATTTTCACCTTTGGGGATATAAATTTTCTCTTGTTCTGCCAAGTTTTCCAAATCCATACAACCACAACCAGTCCTGACGCCACCGCCAGGACACACCGTTCTTTTTTATGCAAATAAATATTCTTCCCGTAGAATCTTGTGGAACAGGGATTTCTTCAGATACCGTTTCCACTTTGCCGGACGGATCCGCTGTGCATTGATCGTCTCGATCATCCGGGTAAAGATATCCAATATGTATATATTTTTCTCCAGAAGCAGTTTCCGGTAATATACCAGAACGTCCCGGATCTGCCGCGCTTCTTTTTTGTCACATGCACCAATCCGGTTTCTCCGGCACGCCACCTGCACCAGCCGGTCATAGGTCTGGTTATTTTCGGAAGCCACGGCTTCCTCTGCAAATACGCTCCGGAGTGTGATATAATACATTCCCTCTTTGATCCCGATATAGAAATAGAGTTTCAACATTTTCAGATACTTTTGCAGGGTACGTTCGCTGATCCCCAGTTTTCCTCTCCGGATGGATCCGTCCGGGTTCTTCCGGTCTGCATACTTTTCCAAAAAGTTCTGCCGGCCGATTCGGTAAGTTCTTCCCTTGCTTGCACGGCTGATGTGGTACAGATCCATAGCAAGGAGCTTCTGTGCCGGTTTTAACCGCTTCCAGTTTCCATCCGCAAACAGCTTGCTGTTGGTCTTCACATATTTCACCTTTTGTTCCGAATAATCCTGACCGGTATATGCAGTAAAATCATTCCCAAGCAGGCAGATATCATAGTCCTGGTTTCCCGGGCGCACTTCGATCACCCGTTTTTCCTGCAGGGATTTCTTGCAGTCATAAAATGCCTGGGCAGACATGCCAGTCTCCGCCATCATTTCTTTGTAGTGCAACCCACAGACACAACCACGTTCATCCTGCATATGGGACAATGCGAGAATAAAATCGATTTCATTTCCGGTCAAATTTTTCGTAAACAGTGTCTGGAACACATCCAGTTTTATCCTTTGCATGATCTGCCCTCCTTTCTTCGTTTTTGCTCCGGTACATTTGTATCAGTGTTTTCTTGCTTTTCAAAAAGCGCCGTGTTATACTGCTTTCCAATCAGGGAGATTTGAAAACAATCCGTGCCTCGTAGCCTCTTGTGAGAACCCCTATGTCTGTCTCTCACAACGTCCAACTGGCTATCAATCCGGTGCCTTTTCAAATGATCCGTGATTAGAGATTCTGAGTGGCTGCCTCCTGTACCCAAACAACAGGCAGCCGCTTTTTGATTGGATGTTTTACCTCTTTACAACATCATTTCCATCGCTTCCTCGGGTTGATACTCCATCCCCATTTCATCCTTTTTCTGTTCTTCCTGTTGCACCCGTTCTAAAAAAGGGGAGGATTTCCTCTGTGGTTTCATAAGAGGTTCTTCCAAATATAACAGCCCCTCTCCAAGCTCCTCCATCCGCTCTCCGAGCTGTTCCCGGATCTGTTCCGCTGCGTGTTCATCCAGATCGTATTCCTGAAGTGTCTCGTCAAAAGCATACCCGGTTTCGACATAGTACCGGTCTCCCTCTCTGGAAACCGCCAGTTTTTCCCTCTGACCATCCAACTGTACTTCCGCCATTACCAATCCATTTTCCACCCGGATCTGTTCTGCAGCCAGCTTTTTCCCGGGTTCCTGTGACTGTGTTTCTGTCAGCTTTTTCTCGGGTTCCTGCGGTTGTACTTCTGTCAGTTTCTGTTCCGTTTCCCGGGACTGTCCCGTACGGAATGCGCGCTGTTCTTCCAGTTCTTCATACTTGACCAGTTCATACATTTTCGGGACCAGTGGTTTCAATTGCGCCGGATCTGTATAGATCACGTTCCGGTTGATCTCCATGGGCTGGATCTGCCCCTCACTCCCAAGCTCCACCAGACGGTATTGTTCCTGATCCCCACGTTTCCGGAATCCCCGCTCCTCGACTTGTTCCGTGCTCTGCACGGCACAGGAATGGATTTCCGGCAGCTCTCCCTCTCTCAAAAACGGGATCTGCTCCAATGGCTGCATCTTCCGCATGGCAGTGGAAAGTACCTCGTTCCAGTCCTTATATTGCGGATCCGGGACATGGATAGAAACCTTGCGTTCTTCCGGGAACTCCCCGATCAGTTCCTGTACCTTTTGCATGCCTTTTACACCGGCAATATCATGATCCATCGCCAACAGCACTTCGTTCACTTCGGGATGTTCCTGTAACTGGGTCAGTACCGCATCGTATTTTTTGGTTCCTGCCTGAACCAGATAGTCATATCCTTGAAAATCGTGGTTCTGCCCTTTCAGGATGCTCATCACACTCATGGCATCGATCACACTTTCCGTCACGATCAGTTTCTCCGCCCCATTGCTGATATAAAAATCATGGGTATAATCGCTACCCTTGATGTCCCCTAAAAATTTCCGTTCTGAAAGGGTTCCCCGGAATGTGGCAAAGTTCGGTTCCCCATGCTCCCCATATGCCAGAAACACACAGTTTCCTTTCACATCCTGATACAGCATCTTCCGGTCAACAAAGTCCTGTACCACATCCGGGTCGATCCACCGGGTTTTCGTCAGATAGGCATATGCCCGGCGCATATCCCGGTTCCGCTCCGGCAGATGGTCTTTTAATTGTACCTTTTCCGCTGTTTTTACAAATGCCGGATATTCCCTTTCCGTCCGCACAGGATAAGACGTTCCCCCGACCTGCTGGCTCAACTCCTCTAGGGAAGCCTCCAGATCTCCGGAATGGACAAAGTTCATGGCAAAGTCAATGACCGATCCCTGAGGATTGGTTCCACGCCCACTGTTCCTCCAAAAGCAGTTCTTCTCCGGGTCAATGATCACACTGTCATGTTCTTTCAGCGTATAGTAGTTTCCTTTTGCCACCACATGATACCCATGCTGCTGTGCATAATCCACGATCCGGATCTGCGCTTTGATCTGTGCATACCGCTCCTTGTTCGTCTGTTCCGGACGCTCTCCCCTCTGTGGCTGGCTCAGTTTTTGAAGCGTCTGTTCCGGGACATATTTCTGGATATACTGTTCGATTTCCGGTAATTCCTGCCTGAATTTCTGAAACACCTGTTCCATCACTGTCCCAAAGGATTCCCTCTCTCCCGGATGATTTCGGTATTCTTCCTGATAGCCGCGGTAACACTTTGCCAGATGCCGTTTTCTTGCCTCCGTTGGTTCAAATCCCAGATACTGCTCCATCATGATTCCCAAGGCATCCGCTTCCAGCTCCATCTGTGCCTCACTCTTTGTCATTTCCCGATGCTGCATAGCATGTCCCAGTTCGTGCGCTAAAGTAGAAAGCCTCTGGCTGTCTTCTAAACGCTCATTCAGACGGATTTTATTTTCTGCGGGATAAAATGCCCCGCGCAGGGAAATAGAACTCAGATCCTCCACCCGAACCGGACACGCCAGTCGTTCCTCGGCATAAGCAATCAATCCTTTTTCCACATCACGATGAAGTTCTGACGGATATCCTACCGCATACAGTCTCGGATAGAGTTCGGGCGGATAGGTGGTCTGTGAAATATCAAACACCGTTCCGATTTCATAGCTTGTACGCACCGTGCCGGGAATTTCCCCCGCCTGATACCGGATCCGTTCTTCCTTGCTTGCATATTTCAGTTGTACCCGCTTCCCCTCTTCCGGTTCCAACCAGGTCGTTTTAACCGGAACAAATACTTTCATCCCATGGACACCCTCCTTTGGGGAATAGCCCATTTCTTTCCATGCTTTATAACTCTGTACATACGTTGCATGAGGGTTCTGACGGTAGATCAACATGGTATTCCGCACACTGTACCGATAGAACTTACTTCCAAACTGTAACAGTTCTGCAATGTTTTCCGGATTCTCCTGATAGGATTCCGCCAACGTCTGGATCATCTCTTTCATTTTTGCTTGTTGTTCCATCGCTGCTTGTTTCCATCTTTGCCGCTGGGCTTGCGTTGGACGTTTGTTCTCGCTCATCTTGCACCTGCTTTCCCGGTCAAGCGCCGTAAATTTCTTCGATCTGTTCCTGCTCTTTGCTGCTCAACTTCCCGATCGGCTCTGCCAATCCTTTCGGAAGCACCGTTCCAATGGGCGCGGCAGCTTCCTCACACTTCAGAAAAAATAAGTGCCCGTTTTCATCCTTAACGATTGCTTTTCCATGAAAATATCCGATCACCAGATGTTCCCACTCTTCCTCTTCAAACTGTTTGGGTTCCTTAAAAAACTTCATCCTGCATCCTCCTTTTCTACTGTTTTCTCCAATCCGAAATCCGGACGGTCAGATCTGCAATCGCCATACAAAGTGACAAAAACGACAGCATCAAGATTCCTGCGATTCCCCGGATCCATCTCATGTGACTCCCTCCCCTCGTTTTGAAACCGTCATTGTAATACTGTTGATCGCATGCACAGGGCAGCTCCAGATCTGTTCCTGTGTACGGATCGTAAGGGTTCCTTTCACCGTTCTTCCCCTTTGGTACCCTTGAAAAAGCAGCCAGGGATCCGAATAACGTGCATCGGAATACATCGTTACCTTTACGGATTCTTCTTTTTCCCCACAATGGATCACTAGATCATACTGATAGGTTTTGCATTTATCCGTAAACACATCAAATCGATTTTCTGCAATCCAGATTTTATAAAACATTACAATCCCAATGGTACATGCAACAATCATGACACATATGTTTCCTACATTCATTGCCGTTTTCCTTTCCCGGTTATCGGAGCATCATAAAAAGCTCCTGCCCGATCTGGTACAGTACCCGAAACAACACTTCCCGGACTTCCGGATAGACCAACGCAACCAGTCCGATGGCAGCCAATAAAAAGAGAAAAATCGTTGCCCCGATCCGGATCGTGCTTGCCAGACACCGGACAAAAAATTTCAGCAGATTGTCCCGCTCTACGATCAGAAGCCCCTCTTCCTCTACATGATGCTTCTTCCGGAGGCGTTTTTGTTCCTGCTCCTGCGCCAGATCTGCTTTTGCTGCACTGACAAGGGTCTTCTTAAATTTCCCCATACCGTTTCCCCTTTCCTGCCTTTCTTTCTATTTCCCGTGTTTCTTTTTCCCTTTCTTTTTCCGGAAGAACCCCCGTGGCTCTTCCTCCGGTTCGGAGATATCCTCCACCGGAAGCAGCTTTTCAAAGGCTTCATTGGGGACATACTCAAACTGATCCGGTGTGGAAACTGTGAAATAGGTCTGTGCTGCTTTTTCCTCCATATACTCTAAAAGTTCCGTTTTTTCTTTTTCCGAGATAAAATTAAACACATAGTTTACATCCGTATAATATTCATTCCGGATCAGTTCATTGGTATAGGACATTTCCGACGCTTTGCTTCCCACCACAAAGATTCGGACGTCCTTTTCCAGAAAAGAGGTCTTGCTGAAATCGGTGTCCATATAGGTTCCGAAATCGTAGACAAAGTAGTCATATTCCTGCTTTAAAACGTCCAATAACTTTTCCTGTTTGTAATACATCTCCACGTTTTCAAAGGTCACTTTTCCAAGATAGGTGTCGTGTACCGTGTTAAACGTCCGCTCATGCTGTTCCACAAAGCCCGTTGCGTTCACTTCCACATAACAGGCTTTATAACCTTTTAGCTGCAGATACTTGACCAACTGCAGGGCAAAGGTTGTGGTTCCCATCCGATGGCATGCCCCAGCCACTCCGATCCGGATCCCGTTCTTTGCTTCCTCCCGCTTTGCCACTTCCTGCAGTTCTTCTTCTTTCGGTTCCCGGTAGTAGCCATTCAGGCAGCGTTCCAGTTCTTCCCTTGCTTCCGAAAAATTTCCGGAATACACAAAATACCGGATGCCCTGATACATCAGTTGCTGTACGATCCGGCTTTCCCGGTCATACCCCGGTGCATAGATCACCACCGTCCAGCTTTTCGCCCTCCCGATCTGCATGATCTCTTCCGCCAGTGCTTCTGCATTGTCTACATACTGCTCAATATCAAAAATAATGTAATCCCCGGAATGCCGCAGGATCTCATTGATCTGCTCATGAATGGTCATGCTGCTCTCTACAAATTCCAGTTCTTCCCCGCGGATCTGGGCAGTTTCCCTGACCCAGTACCCCCGGTCTTCTGCTCCGACAAATACAATCAAGATGCTCCCTCCTTTTGTCTCATCTCTTGGATCTGTTCCTCGATATTCACACTTCTCGTTTCCAGCCCCGCGATCTCTTCTTCCCGTTTCCGGATCGTGTCCTCATTGGACTGGATCTGGTTTTCTGCCCGGTCAATGATGCCCTGGGCGTTCTCTGCTTCCGCTTCGGTCGGATAAGTGTCCGTCTGCAGATCTTCGATCCGCTTCTGCATCTTCTCATTTTCCTGCTTCAGCTGTTCAATCTCATCGTTTTTCGCATCGATCTGTGCCGTATCATATCCAATCTGAAGCTGCAGCCGTAACATCGGATATTCCCGTTCTGACAGTTCCGGAAGTGACGCCACTTTCTGGATTTCTTTGATATTCATGTAAAACTTCGCCGTGACGTCGCCGCCCTCGGTGTCCACATGCATGGAAAGTTCTTTCCAGTTTTTCATCATCTCTGAAATCCGAATCACCACATATGCCGGATCCTCATATGCGATCTGGTACTCGAGCTTTCTCCCGGTACGTTCCAAAATTTCATAAAGAAACTTCTGGTCTTCTACGCCCTTATTTTCTTTCTCCAGTACGATCTGGAGCACCTGATCCTGTTCGGAATACGCACACTGGGTCAGATACAGGTCATATTCCCCACAGGCAACCTTTTGATAAAGCGGCGTCGGATTCACAAGTTTCCCCGGTTCCGGCATCCACAGATTGGAGGTAAAGAAGAGCACATACATTCCCACTGTCACCCAAAGGAAACACTGGAAATGAAAGTTTACATTCTTTCTGACCATCCGCTTCCATTTTTGTTTCCACGTTTCGATTTTTTCTTTTCCCATCTCCATCATTCCCTGTACTCCCCTGTTTACTCGCCATACTGGATTTCAAACGCAAACCGCATCTGCTCCTGATAAGTGTCGCAGATGGCTTTTAACACCATCCGGTCCGTATAGGCATTGGCATGATCCACATCCAGATACACATAATGTTCATACGCATTTACTTCCAGTATGCTGTCTGGATAGAGGTTCGCTTCTGTCACATCCCGAAACCCTTTCTTTTCCAGATACCCTTTTAAGGACTCCTGAAAGGCTTCCCACGCTGCCGGATCCATCCACCCAAAGGCTTCCGGATGTTCCGCATACCCGGTAAATGTCACTTCCAGATCCGAGGGCGGAAGTTCCCGGTTATCTTCTGATCGGTTATCTTCTGATCGGTTCTCATATGTTTGGATCTCGTGTTTCGGCATCCATGGTTCCTCTATGGTTTTTCCCGGAAGTTCCTCTTCTTCCTGTTTTTCTTTTTCCGGAAGAGGTTTGGCATCTTCGGTGCCTCCCGCTCCCAAAAAGTGCTGTACCAGCACAGTGGCAAGGATCACCACCGCCAGTACCAACAGCAATATGCCCCGATAGGTATTCTTCTTCATCTGCTTCTCCTGATCCTTAATAATAATCATCCGGATTCACTGCAACACCATTGACTTCTACCTGAAAGTGCAGATGCGGTCCGGTGGATTGTCCGGTACTTCCCACTTCCCCGATCTGTTGCCCTTTCTCTACGGTTTGCCCGGCACTTACCAAGATCCGGGAATGGTGCATATATTTGGTGGTCAGCCCACCTCCATGATCGATCACCACCCAGTTGCCCGCACTGTCGCTCCATCCGGCAATGATCACGGTTCCGGCTGCAGCCGCATAGGTCGGTGTCCCCACCGGGGCTGCATAATCATTCCCTTTATGTCCTCCCACTTCAAATTCCCGGATTTCCCCGAAATAACTGGTCTGGCAGGTCATTCCCGGACAAGGATGGGTAAACTGACCGTTCCCGGAGATCACCACATCTCCGCCCCCCTGTTCCAGATCCTCGGCAGTCATGCTGTTAAACCGGTACAAGTCATAACTGGTCATGATCTGGATCACCTTGTCCACATAATTGGGATCCGTTGCATACCCGGATTTCCAGACTGCCTCGATAAATGCATTGGCATCGTAATGCCCGGTTACCGGATCCCGGATGCATGCCGTTACATTATCCACATACGGCGGCATCGTAAATTTATGCCCCCAGGCGCGCATACAATCCACATAACTGGCAAAGGTGGAAAAGGCGGCGTCTTCATATCCCCACGCTTCCGCTGTATTCATGGTCACCGATCCGGTTTCCAGATAGCTGGGGGATTTCTGCCCCAGACAGTTGTAGTACGGTGGGTTTGCCAGTTCCGACCCGGCAGCCCCGGATTCCAAAATCATCTGTCCCAACACGACCGACGCCGGATACCCGGTTTCATTCATCATGTCAATGGCTGCGCTGACCATTTCCACGGTGATCCACCCCGGAAGATTTCCCAGGTCAATGTCATAATCCCCGCTCTGGGAATCTTCCATCCTCTGTTCTGCCCGGATGGATTCCTGTACATAAACGAGCAACGCTGCAGCTAAGACCAGAAACAATCCCAGCAGCACTGCCCCGCCTGCAATCAGGATCCGCTTCATCCGTTTCATCATGCCCCTCCTTTAAACAGCCTTTCATCTGCCTTGGACAAGAATACCTTGAATGCAATATTGCGATCACCGGATATACAAAGAATTGTCTCTCCACGTTCCAGTCTTGGGATCCGCTCCCTCTGGGAGTAGGTCAGCGAATTATTGAAGACCTGATCGATGATCGGGATCGTATTGCTGTCCTGCCGGAAAATAAATTTGTATTGTGCCAATTCAAACAGCACTTTCAACTGGTTGATTTCATTGCTGGTACTCCCCTCCGGCGTATAGTCCCGGATAGACTGGCTGGCAAGCCAGATCCCGGTAAAGTACTTCGGTCCCTCCCGGAGATATTGTCCCAGAATATCCAGTGCAAACGCTTTCTTTGCATTCACCCATCGATGACTCTCATCGATCAGGATCAGCGTATGTACCACATCTTCCAACTGGATTTCTCCTTGCTCCCAACGGAACTTCATCAAACTTCCATTGGTGATCGCTGTGTCCCAACAAATGCATAAAATGTTGTATAACTGCAAATCAAAAATCTGTGGGTCCATATCTTTTAGCTGGGATAAGTTGTATGTCACGATCTTCACATCCGTCATATTGGCAACCGAAGTCGGACCATTGAATAAATACCCATAAGAGTTCACAAGTAAGCGGATCTGGCTGCTGATATTGTCCAGATACATTAGTTTTCTGCTGACCAGTGGTACTTCCTGTTCCCGGTAGTCCGCTGCAATCATGCGCTGCATCTCTTCTTCCAAAACTTTCTGCAGATCGGAAAGGATTGGATAGCGGCTTGCCGGAAGACCCGTGATCCGTGTTTCTTTTTTACTGCTCGGTTTTAATCCCCATTTTTCATACAAAATTTCCAACATTTCAATCAGTGTATTGATTTCTTCCGATTTTGCTGTTGGTTTTAAAAACTGATAGGTTGTTTTGATCTTCGAGAGATGCCTTGTATAACTGGTATGATCGGTATCTCCTGCCTGAAAGATTTCCAGCAGATTGATGATTCCATCCGTCCCATCCATGTTCAGCACCCGTCCGCCCAGTTTTTTCGTCAGGTCTGAAAACTCCCCGGTAATATCAAAGGTCCGCAGGAAATCCCCCCGCAGTGCCCGCGCTTTCAAACGGTTTTTCAATAGCGTTGACTTTCCAAACCGCATATTTCCGACAATCACGGCTGACGAATTGACGCGGGTCATATTCCGGGTAAATTCATCAAAGATCACGTTTCCTCCACAAGCAGTCGTTCCCAGAAAATCCCCGGTTTGGTCTTCCAGACAGCTAAAGTGGAACGGATTCCCTGCCGCCAGCAGCGTAGCCTTTAGGGGAAGCCCCGGAAGAGCATGTACCCCTTTCTGAAGCTGTTTTTCTGCCCCATAATAAACACTCCGCCACTCCTGCTGGGATTCGTTTAGAAAGATCGCCGCCCGATAGGTATCTGCTTCCAGTTTTTTCAGGATCCGCGCATTCACATCCTCCAGTTCTTCCCGGGTCTTTCCCACCGTAAAGATCCGGATTCCGACAGATTTGATCACTTCTTCCATGGAGCTGATCTCATTGTAAAGGATCTGCATCTCATCTTCTCTTTTTGCCGCATCGTAAAACTCCTGATACTCTCTGGCAAACCGCTTCCGGGAATTTTGTTCCTCGATCGCTTTATTCAGGTTTTTCTTAATCTCTGCTTGATCGTCTGTGTGGATACTAATCGTCACAATCCCGTTTTCCTGCGCGCAAATATCTGTCAACCAGTAATCATCCAAGGATCCCGGAAATTCCCAGATATGGAGACAGGATTCATACCCGGTTCCGGTGCGGCTGTAAGTTTCCATATGATCAATCCCTCCAAGAGGGGAAATCCGTTCCAGTAGGTCGGCATCATATTCCGGGACTACTTCCTTTTTCTGTTGTTTCCTATACGTTCCCATTTTGTTGTTCCTCTCTGCTGCGCTGGATGATCCGCGCATTTTTATTGGCCAGCTTAAACCAGACCTGTTCCATCTTCTCTTTTTCCATTTCCTGTAACAGCGCCATGCCACTTCCTACCCTCAGTGTACTTTCAATCAGTTTGACCGTTTCCGGAATCTCTTCTTTAGAAGAAACAAAAAAGAGCAGATAAAATTCTTGCGTTTTTGTGTTTGCTTCCCTCCACTCCAGTTCTTTCACTTTCCGCTCGATCATGTCCCGAAACTGAGGATTCTGATTTGCTTTCAGCCGCTGTTTCCAATAGCTCTGCTGCACCTCTGTATTGCTGGGAAACAACATCGTCACAATTTCAATATCTTTCCCATAAGTTTTATAAAATTTCGCCCAACAAAAACAGTCTATTTCAATCTCATCCGGATCGGCATTGACCAGATCTTTTGACCGGATCTGATACATCAGGATATGGCTCCCATCCCCGCAGTAAAAGCTGTTTGTTTCCGGATCATACCCGGTAATAGGTATGTCTTCCCTGATATGCTGAATCTCTTTCTCTTTCATCCTTTTTGTCCTCCTTGAAATAGCGGTAGATATGTTGTGGTCTACCAATGTAGATTGCCAACGCCTGATAATAACGGCGTTTTGGATTTCCTTTCACACGCAGGACCATCCGTACCCCAACAACAAAAGAAAACATGTAATAAGGGATCCGCAAATATCCGTGTACATTTTCTTTCAGGACAAGCACCAACATGATCCAGACGGTAAGGAATGCCAGGTCCTGAAGATAAATAAACCACAAAACCTGTGTCTCCGATTTGATTTCCTGTGTTACGATATATCTCATTTCTTCTCCTTTTCTGACCATTTGGAATTGCCACGCCGCGGAACGGCTTCCCCGCCTACATATCGGTCTCTTCCATTCTGTTCCTCGGTGATTTTCGCGCTTCTTCCCTCCGAGGTAGGGATCGTCGCTTTCTTTTCGACCTTAGAATCCACGGTTCTATGGCTCTTCGTTCTTTCATACGCTGCTTTTCCCGCCTGTTCTCCGGTAGCGCTTCCCTTTTCCTGAAAAGCGCTCCGCTGGGTTTCCCTGCGAATCTGCCCCGGCTCTTTTTTCTCCTGTCCCCGGTTTCTTTCCGGTTCCGGAAACGCGGACTGGTTCTGGGACGGGAATCCCTCTTGTTTCCCCTTGGACTTTGCATTCTGTCCCGGCTCCGAAAATGGCGGTGTATGCTTCGCTCCCCTATCCTCTGGGAACGCGGAACGTGCTGTCTCTCCGTTTTCTCCCCCGGCGTCTGCTCCCTGTCCTGCAGACTTTGCCGCCCAGCGGTCAAACATCGTTCCTTTTTTTGCCAAATCCCCATCAGAAAATCCGGCATCTTCCTTGCCATCTGTAAAACCTGTTTCTTCCGGTGCTGCTCCTGCATGGGATTCCGCCGCTGCTCCATTGGTTTCAGAAGTTCCCATCTCCTGCTCCATTGCTTCTGGACTTGCTCCTGACGAATCCACAGATTCTGGCTCCAGATCCCGCTCCATTGCTTCCATAGAAGCATCTGCATCCTGTCCCCCGGTACCCTTGGGCTCCTGCATCGCTTCCTCCATTGGGGTTTCATTTCCCGCATTGGTCTGTCCGTTTGGATAAGCAGATGTCTCTTTTTCCGTTTGGGCTACAGTATCATTATCTTTTCCGGTCAGATCCGAATCCATCTGTGCATTGGGATCCCGAAATTCCATCATGCCGATCCGGGATCCATGCAGGTCGCTCATGTTTTCACGTCCTTTGGTATCTCCTGCCGGATGCTTCATTGCCGATTTCATCTGATGCTGGTACAGGGAATTTTTTGCACCTTGCAGAATGTGAGATCCAGCCAGGATCTTTCCGGTCATAGAACTAAGCCCTGCATCCACCCCGGTGATCTGCTGCATGATATTGGAGCCGTCGATTACACAGAATGTAACAAATAATGTGATCAGTCCGCGTAAGATACCGTGGTCGCCTGCCTGTATTTTTACAAAATCTGTAAAAACAAAATACGTCCGGATGGTGATTGCCGTAAAGCATAAGGCATAATATTCATCCCGGATGCTGGAAAGGATCCTGACCATCTTTTTCTCTCCGGACAGATCCGATGCTTTCAGCGTTCCGATCACACGCCCCACCAACAGCTCATAAATGATCCGCACATTTTTATAAGCCAGACAAAAATAGATCAACAATACCGAAAGGGCATCCAAAAAGTAGGTGAACCATTGAAATTTATACCGGAAATATAAGTCATTTCCGATGGTTGTCCATGCGACGCCGTTGGACACATCCACCAACTGGTTTCCCGAGCTGTTCCGGTAAACCAGCCGTTTCTTCAAAATATCCTTGGTGTCGGAATTTTCCACATCGTCCCAGTCCATGGTTTCTGTGATCCTGATGTAATCCACTTCCTGTTCTGATAAAGAAGTGTACTGGGGACGGTTCCACTCGCTCATGTTCGCCAGTCCGATCTGTTCGTCAATGTACACCAGATCATACAGATTGGAATTGATCAATGCAGTTCCATCCGCAACCCCCTCCCCGCTGATCACCGCATCCTTAAATACGATCGTCCAGTTATTAAATGTAGAAAACAAAAATGTGGAAGACGTTGCCACCACAGCAAAAATCAGAATGCTTGTCAGGACATTGTGGTTTTTATTTTTCCCGAACATCAGCATCATTCCCAATACCACCAGTGACACCACAACCAGTGTCACGATCAGCGGTCGGAACTCATTGATCCACTGATCCACGCCAGTCCATGCAGTAATGTCCACCAGCCGGAACGTCATATCGTAAAGATCCTTTCCCAGTCCGATCAGGTAGGACAATCCTTTCACCAGATACCATCCGATGGTCCGGAAAAGCCATAATACAAGATCATTGTTGACCATGTAATCGATATTTTCCTGAAGAAATTGTATAATCTGTTCCTCGCTCATCTATGTTCCTTTCTGCTATGCGGTCATCTTCTGTATCAGACTTTCCCGCTCTGCCTGTGGGATCTCTATACTCTGGACAATTCCAATGGCTTCCGCAATGGATGTATCTTCATGAATCCCATAAGTTTCCTCAAAATGCTGTCCCAGACTTTTTTCAAAAAGCCCGGACAATTCCACATAATCAAGACTTCCCAAGGTCTGGAATTTTTGCCGTTCCCAACCCATCATCTCCCAGCTCTTCCTTAGATCCCAGATCCGTTTCTGTGGGTCGATGTGTACCCGGCTTTCCTTACAAATATCTAAGAAATTCACTTCATTTGGATTCGGATATTTTTCTTTTGGCATGTATTCGTAGGAGTACCAGAAATACTGTCCATTCTCCACCGAATTGTAGATCGGGTACGGTCGGGTCTTCTTTCCTTTCAGATCCCGTCGCTTGCTGGTTCTTGCGATCACACACTCTCCCTCGGTAAACACCCGCAGATCGTTCTCATCCAAAAGCGGACGATCCTGTATCGATTCGGTAAAATATTTGTCCCAATCCAACTTTTTCCCGGAACGCTGCACATCGATGTACGATTTCGATCCCAATTTTTTACTGAACTCTCTCGCCGTTTCTTCGCTGTTCGTCAACAGATAGTAGTGATTTCCGCAGTTCCCTTTGATCGTCTCTGCTACATCTCTTCCATACAAATCCGTCATCTGCTCATAATTTTGCAGATACAGGTCAAAAGAAATGTTCTGTCCCAATCCGGTGGAAATCATCTTTTCCATCAATTCGATGGGCGGCATATTTCCTTTTTCATCCAGAACGATCTTCACCTGCCGGCTGCACATCCCTTTTCTCTCTTCACACAATTTTCCCAGCACATAATACATCTGCCGGATAAAGATCACGGGCAGCTTATACAGGGAAGAATCGTACGCGGGCGTTGCCAGAAACACCGCTATGGGCTGTTTCCCAAACCCGATTTCTTCCATATCCAAAGAACTTTCCGCTGTCATCCGCGCTACGTTTTGTAAGGTAAAAATGCTCAATTCCCGCAGCATTTCCGCAAACACACCGGATTTGGTCTTTCCCGGGGAAACATAGGTCGTCAGATATTTCAGCCGTGCCCGGTCTGTCCTTGGACGGTCTTCAAAGAACTGATCCAGCCTGGTAAGTCTTCCATCCTTTGTGATCGGCTCCGATACCAGTTCCTGAAAGTTTACGATCATGCTGTATAAGTTGATGGTCTTTTCATTGTCATTCCGATACCGGAATGGATGTGCCTGCTTCTCTTCCGGATCCAGCCGTTTCCATTCATTCAGCCGGACTGCATTCTCCTCTTCATCTGCACGGAGCGCATCCTCAATGGTCGCTAAAGACATGGCTGCAAACAGATCCGACGCTGCATTGGTAAAATAAGTCATATCCCCCGTCGCTTTTTCTACATTGAAATACGAGTAGGAAATCGAATTGACCACCATTTCTGCCGCATCATACTCTTTCTTTTTATAGTATTTCACCGCAATGGTCAGAAGATTAAATCCCATCGACAGCACCGGGTTGGAAGCATTTAAGAGAAAGACCCTGTACCCGCGTTGTTCCAATACCGGAGCAAACACTTTATAATGCTCCAGTTTCGGATCGTTGATGACCAGACTGGGCTGATGCATCGCCCGGCTGTAAATCTCTATACTGGTTTTTGCAAGCAATTCCCCTTTTCCGGAACGTGTGATTCCAAGGATCAGGTTATTGACCACACTGGTGTCGATATAAAACCGGTCTCCTATCCGTGCAATCAGGATTCCCGGTTCCCCCGGGTATCTGGTTTCCAACGGATCGATCTCCAGATACTGTTCTTTGATCTCTTCCGGAGTCGTAAACCGCTGTCTCCCTTTCTGCCCCACATTGAAATGTTCTTCTCCCCAGGCAATCTTGATCCGTACTACCAGGATCACATCCACGACCATTGCTACGAACAAAAACACCAAAAACCCACTGCCCGAAACAACCGCCGGAAACAGATACCGGAGAGAAAATAACTCGGCCGTAGTGATCCTCTTTAACAGATACCCCGGCAAGGACACCAGCAAATGGGAGACATAGTTCAGGGCAAAGAACAACAGCAGATCAACGATCAACACCATTCCTGCGATCACATAATTGTTGGACAGCAGATGCTCCATCTTCATCAAACGGTCTTTTTCCTGCATCGGATCCACCAGGCTCTTTTTCATTTTTTCTTTATTTATCGGAAAATGTTTCATCAAACTTCTCTTTCTCCTGTTCTTCCATTCTTAGCAACGTATTTCTTAAGGAAAAGCGAATACCGCCAGCCCAAACAACAAAACTCAATTTCGCTCCCCTGTTCATTCATCTCCTAATAAATACAGGATTCCCTCAAGCACTTTTCGGAGCAGCCATAAAAAGGTAGACAGGACATATGCGATTCCGCCTGAGATTAAAAAAAGGGTATCCATCGATGTATTCGGATTCTCAATCAGAATCAATTCCAATAAAAAGGTAAGATTGAAAACAATATAATCTTTATCACCGCCAAACTTCTTACCCTGATTCAAAATAAAAACGTTGAAAAAGAATTTCACATCCATGACTGTCAAAATACAAAGCTGAATCAAATACAAATATGGAATTTCCAACTGCATCCACTCCAAAATAAGTGTGCCGATCATTAATCCGACGAAAAAGAGCCATTCTCTTATAGAGATGCACCGTTTCTTTCTTCTCTCCTTTTTCGCCGTTCTTCGCTTTGTATATAGCACATGACTTACAAGGTTTGTTTCCCTGTTTTTCAGTAAAAACTGTCCACCTTTTTCATAAAATCGAAAGACTTCTTTCGACTTCTTATTTTCCACAGTAACCGAGTTGATCGTCACCGATTTTATGATCCATTTTTCCAGTCGGTCTTTCTCCAGATTATCTACCCATACCTTTTGCCCGACTTTCAATTTTTTAATTTGTTCGTTCATCCCTGCATTTTCTCCTCTGCATTTGGCTCGCTTCTAACTGTCAGATCCACCATCATTTCTTTTCCTGTTGTTGGCTTGATACCCATTGTAATCCCCGATATGCTTTTGACATCAGCCACAGGTACATGATAATCATTTGCACGATCAAATAGTTCAACATATACTCATGAGAAGCATCCCCTTTTATAGCAAGAATCAGCCTGCCTATGATCGATATAAGAAGAAAGATTTTGTCCTCCCATCGAGAGAGGTACCCCATAATAGAAATATAAATATGTCGTACACATATAACCACTAAAACAGGCATCCAAATCTTGTTTTTCTCAATGAAAATCGGATTTCCATTTCTAAGATCCAAAAATGAATAAATGAGGAAAATATAAAATACAATATCCAAATCAGAAATACCACACCGCTTCCGTAGTGCTATTTTTGCGCTTCTTCGTTTCTTATAAAGCACAGAACTTATAAGATTTGTTTCCTCATTTATCAGTACCATTCGTCCGCCTTTTTCATAAAACTGAAGAGTTCCTTTCGACTTCTTATTTTCCACAGTAACTGAATTGATCGTCACCGCTTTTACGATCCATTTTTCCACTCGGTCTTTCTCCAGATTATCTACCCATACCTTTTGCCCGACTTTTATCTGACTGTTCATTCACACCTCTCCTCCCTCGTTCATTCTCCTACTTAAAATCCAACTTCTTTCCTCAATGTTCATCGAATAACCACCTTATTCCCTGTATTATTTTTAAGTACAGCCATATAAATGCAACCAGACCATATACCATTCCAACTGCGAATACCAAAAATGAATCAATTGACGACGTCGGATCATCAAACAGAACTAAGTTCAAAAAAAAGATAATGCTTGTAAAGATAAACCCTTTATCATCCCAATTCTCCTGACTTCGATCCAAAATACAAGCAGTGTAAAAAAATCTCACACCCATGACTGCTAAAATCAGAATCCGAACGAAATGCAAATATGGGATTTTCAGATGCATCCATTCCAAAACAAAGGTACCGATCAGTAATCCAAGGTAAAAAAATAATTCTATTGTAGAAGCTCCTTTCTTTCTTCCCCTTTTTGCCTCTTTCTCATTTTTATAAAGAACATAACTTATGAAATCTGTTCCTTTGTCTACAAATACAAATTCACCATCTTCTTCATGAAATCGAAAGACTTCCTTTTCCTGATTCGCCGCAGAGACATACTTTCTCGTCACCTTTTTCACCGTCCATGTTTCCAATCGGTCTTCCTCCAGATTATCTACCCATACCTTTTGCCCGACTTTTAAATCTGAAGTCTGCCTTGTTTTTTTCATCTTCCTGTACCCCCCTTGTTTTTTCTTTCAATCACCTTGTTGCTTTCGCAGCTACGGTCGGGGAGGGGAACCCCCTCCCCACCGCAAGGCAAATCTTTACCAGCCAAACGAGGCTGCAATATCCTGTCCAATACTCGTTGCTGTATACACAACTGCCGATCCGATAATCACAAATGCCAAATGCCCTTTTGCCCAATCTCGTGCTCGCTGACCAGCCATCAATGCCAGTCCTCCCACAACGAGTCCTACAATGATAAATGTCACTACAAATGGAAAGATCTGACTTTGTAAAAAGTTCATAACCAAATTTGATAAATTTGCCATATACGCGCTCCTCTTCTGATTTCGGTCTCCTGTTTCGGAAACATCCTAATCCTTTTGTTTTTTTCTTGATAATAAAATTAAGATTAAGACAACCGCCCCAATGAAAATTGCGATTCCTGCACCTGTAAGAAGATACGCGATCCATGGATCTGACATCTGCGTATATTCTGCTGTTGCCTTTACTGTATACTGGATCTCACCTTGTGGATCCGGTGCTTCATAAGTATTTCGGTATACCACACCTTTTTGTTCTGCCTCATGGATCTGTCCATGGTAGTCTGCCCGGTAAAGGGTCACCACCTGTTGGACCGTTGCCACCGCATCCCGATAAAGCACGCCCTCTGCTTCATACGGTTCCCCTACCCAGGAAAGCCCGGTGACCTGGCTTCCCTCTGCTGCGCCTACACTTTCCAAAAGCTGGCTTTCATATCCGGCAAGGGGCGGAACCTCATCATTTCGAGGAAGCAGGTTCCCATTCCACTCATACACCGAAGCATCATACTCCTGAAAAGTGATGGTGATCTGGTTCTCCTGCACCGCCGTCCCAGCTGTGGAAATTCCACTGAATGTACAAACCACGTCCTGATTCTGCCCCGTTTTCTGGTTCAAAACCGAAACGGTCTTTGTCTGCGGAACGTCTCCGGCTCCTACGGGATGGTCATACTCATCGAACGCAGAAACCGGCTGGGTATATTCCCCCTCAATGGAACGCTCCTGTTTTTCTGTTTTTTTCAGTGTATAGGTGAGGTTTCCCTCACGAAGCGTTTTCGGCGGCTCATATGCAGTTCCCTCCGCCATCACTTCGCTGTCTGTCACTTTTTTGACGTTCCCGAGGTACTTTTTCTCAAGTACCTCATAGGAAACATCTTGCAATTCATACGTTTTTCCATCCTCTTCCACCAGATCTGCGATCCCGGACTGCTGTGCAAATGCTTCTTCCGAATTTTCCTCCGTCTGAAACGTTTTCTCTCTCGTTACGGTTTCTGCCGCCCGTGCCTGTATCGGCACAAGAAGAGAACACACCAGTAAAAAAGAAAATACAGACCTCATCTTGCCTTTTCTACTCCTCATCCTGTGCTTCCTTTCTCTTCCTGCGGTAAAGAACAACTCCGATCACAGCCATGCAGCCAAAGGCTGCGAACAAAAGAAGCCACACGCCTCCCAGCGCGTCTCCCGTCTTAACCGGTGGGGATCCCTGTCCCTCTCCCGGCTTGTCCGGCATATCCACGGTGACTTTTCCAATTTTATATTTCACCGTCTGCCCGTCATCCTCAAGTTCTTCATGGGCTGCAACCTCGGTTTCATCCGCATAAACTTTCTCAAACACGACCACGCTCTTCTTATTCAGTGCGGAGGCATCGAACGTAAATTTCATATCTACACTGCCGTCTGCTTCTTCCGGCACAAATGTCGTCTCTGCTGTGACTTCTTTCCCATCGATCCGGAGCGGTTCCCCGGTTTCTTTGAGCATCAGTTTTCCTTTTACCGTGTACTCCTGTCCAACGATCAGGTTCTTGTAGGAAACTGTATCAACAATGGTCACGTCTTTCTTCGCGATTCCCTCATGGGTTCCGCTTTCCTGATCCTTTGCTGTCGTTCCGATACTGCTGTCCGGAAATTCTACCGTCTGCCCCTGGTCTTCCAGATCTTCATGTGCCAGGATTTCTTTCTCCTCAATAAAGACTTTTTCAAAGACCACGATCTGTTTTCCTTTTAATGCAGAAGCATCAAACGTAAAGACGACATCCACGGTTCCGTCTTTCTCTTTTGCTGTAAAGGTCGTTTCTGCTGTCACTTCTTTTCCGTTGATCAGAAGCGGTTTTCCGGTTGCTTTGTCCATCAGCGTTCCCTTGATGGTGTATTCCTGCCCAATCTGAAGATCCTGAAATTCTACGGTGTCTACCAGTGTCGTTTCTTTTTTCGGGATTGCCTCATGGGTCTGGGTGTCCTGATCCTTAGCCGTCGTTTTGACCAACTTCGTCGGGACGTTCTTCAGCTTCAGTACCGCCACGGTCTTTCCGTCAATGGTTCCATCTTTGGAAATGGTCACCTCATGGATGGTTTCATCCAACACATACCCCGGTAATGTCTGATGCTCTTGGAAACAGTACGTTCCCGGTGCAAGCCGTTCGATTCTGATCTCCCCATTTTCATCTGTTGTCTGGATCATATGATCGTTCTTTTCCGTACCGGATTCCGGTACGTTCTTCTTCCAGATCTCAAACTGGACGCCTGCCATTGCTTTTCCGGTTTCCTGATCCACCTTTAACAGCCGGATCACCGTCGGTTTGTTTTCTACGGCAAGTTCTTCCGTGATCAAATCCGTTTTTTCATCCTTGTACTTCAATTCCACCGGATATTCCTTATCCTCCAGCACATATCCACTTGGCTGTTTGGATTCTTTGACCACATAATTTCCTAAAAACAGCTTTTTACTGACTGCAACTCCATCCTCACCCGTGGTGATCGTGTCTGCAATCTCGCCCTTTTTCACCTGTACCGTTCCATCCGGCGTCACAATGTCTTCCGATGCGGTGATGGTAAATTCGGCATCTTTCAGCCCTTGGTCAGTATTGGCATCCGTCTTCCGGATGGTGATCTGCCCCATCACATTTTCATCGTACATTTCAATGGTCTGCAGCTTTCCTGTCTGCTCCACAACAAAGTGGACATCCTCTGCAAGCAGATACCCGTTTGGTGCTTTTACTTCTTTGAAGATATATTCCTGTCCAACAACCAGATGATCCATTGTATGTGGTTCTTTTGTTCCATCCCACTCATCCAACACGGTTCCATTCAGATCGGTTACTTGGAACGTTCCTCCGGCAACCGGCTTTTTCGTCGTCGCATCATACTTGATAAATTCCATCTTGGTATAGTCGTTCTCCACGTCCAGCCTGCCGATCTTTTCTCCATCCACACGTCCATCCTTTTCAATGGTCATTTCCCGCACCGTATCATCCAGAACAAATCCCGGCGCCGCTTCCACTTCCTGTATACAGTAAGTTCCCGGTGCAAGATATTTCAATTCGATGCATCCTTTTTCATCCGTTGTGTAGGTTTCTTTAAGTGCCATTGCCTGATCCTCGGATTCTGCCGCTTCAAACATAGCTTTGTTCCAGATCTGGAATTTGGCTCCTGCTATGGGCTTGTCTGTGCCCTTTTCTGTTTTTACGATCTGGATCTTCGTTGGAGCATTCGGGATCTCCACCGCTGCTTCTACGACCGGAGTTTCCTGATCCTGATACTTTAATGTGATCTCATATTCTTTTTTATTGAGAAGATATCCCTCCGGCTGTTTGGTTTCTTTCACCAGATAGGTTCCAAGGAACAGCTCCTTACTAATCGCGCTTCCGTCTTTTCCAGTCGTCAGTGTTTCCGCTACTTCTCCTTTTTGCAGACGGATGGTTCCATCCGGGGTGATGATGTCTTCTGCCGCTACAATGTCAAATACTGCATTTGCCAGGGCTTCCCCGGTCTCCGAATCTTTCTTCTGGATGCGGATCTTTCCCATCACATTTTCGTCACTGTATTTCACAATCAACGGGTGATCCCATGTTGCTCCCTCTGTGACTTTAAACTGCAGCAATTCCCCTTTCAGATACCCGTCCGGTGCGTTTACTTCTTCCAGATAGTACGTTCCATATTTCAGCTTTTCCGGAAGTGTAAACTGACCATTTTTATCCGTCTTAAAGGTTTCATGCACCACTTCATTCGGATAATGGGTGGTCATTGTGATCGGCTTTTTATTTTCATCCAGGATCCGGAACTCGGTGTCTGCAACCGGGATCACTTTTCCGGTAGACGCATCCACCTTTACAACGCTTACCGGGCTGACGATCAGCTTGTCCTCTTTGTAGATTCCTTTTAATGTCACACCCTCGTCTTTGATCGTAACTTCAAAAGGTTCGATCGGTTTCAGTCCCTCCGGGCACTTGGTTTCCGTCACAATATAGGTGTCATATACCAGACCGCCACGGGGATGGTCTTTGGATTTTGTCGTAGCAAAACCATATTTATCCGTCACAATCTTCAGGACTTCTTTTCCTGTGGTTTTGGATGTAAAGGTAAATTCCACACCCTCCAGTCCCTGTAAGGTGTCATTGTCTTCGTCCTGATTCTCTTTCAGCTTGATGATCTCCACATCACCGCGGATGATGTCTTCCCCGCTGGTGACTTTATACTTGAATACACGGTTTGTTGAATCTTTGATATTTCCGTCCACCGTATAGGTATTTTCATCCACGAGATACCCGTTAGACGCCTTTGTCTCTTTCACCGTATACTTGCCCGGTAAAAGTTCCTTGGAAACGGCTTTTCCCTTTTCATCCGTGGTCAGGGTATCAACCACTTCATTCTTGGAATTGCGTACCTCATATACCGCACCTTTCAAAGTAGCTGCTCCCTGAGCTTCCCCTTTGTTGGTTTCGCTGTCCAGTTTGCTTAATTCAATCTGGATCTTCTGTGGGGTTTCCTGACTCTTGACATCATATTGGAAAACATGGGTTACAGAATCCGTCGCTTCTCCTTTGACGGTATAGGTCTTCTCATCCAGAATGTACCCGTTGGATGCTTTCGTCTCTTTCACCGTGTAAGTCGCGATCGGCAGCTCTTTGGATGTTGCTTTTCCTTTTTCATCTGTCGTCAGCGTCTCCACCACTTCATCTTTGGCATTCCGGATCTCATACTTCGCACCTTTTAAGGTTGCCGTTCCCTGTGCTTCTCCTTTTCCGGTTTCCTTGTCAACCTTTTGCAAACGGATCTGCATCTTTTGGGCGGTTTCTTTTACAGTTGGCGCATTGTAAGTCTGGACTGTTTCTGAGTCTGCACCATCTTCCGTAACCTTAATTACAAAAGATTCGTTGTTCACAAGATAACCTTTTGGTGCTTTAATTTCACGAATCGTAATTATTCCAATCGGGAAAAATGGATAACCATCTACATCAATATAAAATTCATCTCCGGATATTTTATGTTTTTTATCTAATTTAGCTGTTACTGCTTTTTCTTTGCTGTCATACAGCGTTTGAAGCACCCATGTACGTTCTGCTTTCACTCCCGAAGCACCTGGATCTGAATTGTACACATTGGGATCCACCGCATAATATTTCACTTCAAACTGTGCGCCCTCCAGCTTTTTCAGTTCCGCTTCAGACATACCAGAGGTTTTATCCGCATCCACTTTTCCCAACACAATCCTTACCGGGTCTGTAATGGGAACATCTGATGTTTGATAAGTGACATACGAGCCCCCGGGTACTGCAATGGTTGTATCAGACCATGCCGGGTTTAAGGCATATCCCGGAGGTGCTTTCAATTCCTTGATCCAGTAATCTCCTACCGGCAGTCCATCCACCCAGCCATAGCCATTCACATCGGTGGTAATGACTGCATCCGGATTGACATAATCTCCTCCATCACGATACACACCATACTGCGCCCCCTCTAAAGAATAAGCACTGTTTCCGTCCGTGATCTCCGGCTTTGCAGAACTCTTATACAGTTCAATCCCACCGTTGTTTTCTTCCAGCCAGAACAAAGCCTGTGCCTGACTGTATGCATGGACGAAAAACTCTCCATGCCCGGTATAACGTCCGCTCTGCTGTTGTTCATTCACCCAGGCAACTGCTTCTGCCAGGATCTGATTCTGTACATCCACGGACGCCCACCAATAATCCGCTTCAAAGATATGGATATTTGGCCATCCCCAACCTAAGAACTGGTTCAAATCTCTCCAGATCAGCATTTGTGTATACATGTAGCGTCCCAAGTCATCCAGATCACTTCTCTGGTTATAGATATACTCCTGATATAACGCAAGACGTGTCACCATATCCTGATTTAGTCCCAATGCTGTCATATCGGTTGGCGTATACTGTACTCCCTCATAGAAACTGGTCGTTGCATCCATACAGAAAGTCAGCCGACCGCCAACGTAAAGTTTTCCCTCCGTCCACTGCCAGATCACATGACCGGAATCATCATTGGTTCCGATGGTCACATCATGCCATTCCCGCGATCCTGTATAATCTGCATAGGCGGATCGATCCGTTCCTCCACGCTGCTGCGTGCGCTTCCATGCCTGTGCAGAAAGCCGGGTATCTTCTTCGCCCTCTTTCGGTCCGAACAGTGCTTCCATATCTGATGTCTCATTGGTTCCCTCTTTTGTCAACGCTTTCCTGTCTGCATCCGGATCCGCAGTTTCCTTTGTCTCCGCTTTCTCTTCTTTTGGTTCCTGCTTGGAAGTCTCTTTGAAGTGCTATAATAAAGTTGTAACAGAAGTGGCTAATAAGATATAATCATCTTACAGAGAAAAGAGGAAGTATTATGTCACAAAGTTACACACCTGAATTTAAAAAGAAAATCGTTCGCCTTCATA
>ENA-OQKY01000514-OQKY01000514.1-human-gut-metagenome-genome-assembly--contig:-NODE-514-length-35624-cov-50.592811_pt1 | contig 35624 bp, 31 predicted proteins | sample MGYA00242652_ERZ504805 | MGnify/ENA primary metagenome ERZ504805 (study PRJEB26092, sample SAMD00036400) | human gut metagenome | host: Homo sapiens | study: EMG produced TPA metagenomics assembly of... | reverse complement strand
TTCACTCAAGACAACCAACTAGCTTAGTTATCTCTCGTTTTTACTGTTTTTGGTTTATTCAACCGTTCTTAAAAATGTAAAGAATTTTCGAGAATCGTATGTGTTTCACTGTTTAGTTATCAAGGTTGTCTGTCTTGCGACAGCTTGTTTATTTTATCATGTTGTTTTCGACTTGTCAAGAACTTTTTTAAGTTTTTTCAAATCTTTTTTCAACCGATTTACTGTTCGTTGACAGCTTGTTTACTTTATCATAGTTTCAAGTGTTTGTCAACATCTTTTTTTATTTTTTTAAGTTTTTCAAAAAAATAAAGCGGAGAAGGAGGGATTTGAACCCTCGCGCCGCGTTAGCGACCTATACCCTTAGCAGGGGCACCTCTTCGGCCTCTTGAGTACTTCTCCAGACTCCGAACTAATAGTTCAATATTAAATTCGAATGCACTTTGGTATTTCCCGAAGCGCATTTGTAATTATATGTAAAAAAACCTGTTTTGTCAACAGGTTTTTTTACTTTTTTTATTTTTTTGTTTTTAGTTAATATTTCGCGAGGAATTCTTGCATGAAAACACCAATCATGCATACTGTGAGATCGTCGCTTCAATGCGTCTTTTTACCTCTGCAGCAATCTCTGTTGTCTTCATGTCTTTATACTCTTCATAGTATATAGGTTCCAAAAAATGTACCTGTACTGTAAGCGGCTTAACAGAACCTGTATCAAAAGCTTTATAAGAATCAATCAATGCCACCGGTACGATTGGGCATTTTGATTTAGTTGCAGCTTTGAAACTTCCTCCTTTAAATTCCTGTGGATGATTTCCGTCTTTGCTTCTTGTTCCCTCTGCAAAGATCAGATAGTTCCGTCCTGCTTTTACTTCTTTAATAACATTAATGATCACCTGCATGGACTGCTTGACATCCTCACGATCAATCATAAAAGCTTTCATAATTGCAAATACCTGTTTCAGGAACGGTACGTCTGTCAGTTCTTTTTTCGCTACTACTGAAAAAGGTACCGGGCATACCTGTATGATTGCAAGTACATCAAAAAGGCCCTGATGATTCGGAAAGAACATAAATCCGTTCTCTTTTGGAATGTTCTCTATTCCATGACCATCAATTACAAGATTACCGCCGTTTACTGCTCTGTTATCAACATACTTAAGAAGCTGGTATCTCTCCTCTTCGCTGTAACGATCCACATGCGATGCATACCAGCATAATTTAAACCATCCATATGGAACAAAAAAGAGATTTCTAAATACCATTAATAATATTCTTTTCATTTATCTTTTTCCTCAATATATCATGATCCTATTTTTTCCGAAATCTTGTCTTCATATCCCGGATTTTTTTTGATAAATGTATCGTATGCTTTGGTATAGGTCTTGTAACTATCTGTTTTCATAAATTTAGCATAGTCTGTGGCTGCCTGTGTTCTCATATCATCTGTAATCTGTGACGGAGCCATGATATAGTAAGTTTTATCCTGTTTTCCTACCATATAGGTTCCTACACACGGATATTCCTGGTCATCCTCAAGAATCAGATTATAGGTTATATACACATATGTATAATTATCATTCTGAGAAAGAACCTGGCAGTCCTGAACAGATACTTTCTTTGGATTATGTGCTTCGAAATACTTAAGCGTTGCTGTAATCTCCGTCTGAAGGTCAGCTTCTGTATTGTCTTTCTGGTTATAGCAGTCTTTTACTTTCTTTTCTTTTCCGTCAACATAGAACTGGATCAGTTCCTCTGTTACCTTTTCCGGTGATTTGTGGCTTACACCCCCACATCCTGCTACGCAGAGTGTCAGTAATACCAACACTCCTGCAACAAGATATCTGTACCATTTTTTCATGGTTATTCCTCTTCTCCTGTGTTCTCACTCTGTGTATTCTGATTCATTTCCTGATCAGATTCTGCAGCTTTTTCTGCTGCCGGCTGCGCATTTGTATCTTTCTCCTCTTTATCTCTTACCTTGGCTACACTTGCTACAGTGACACCATCTGTAAGATTAATCAGTTTTACACCAGATGTAATTCTTCCGAGAATGGAAATATCAGCGCATGCGATTCTGATAATGATACCCTCAGTAGTGATCAGCATGACTTCATTTTCTTCATTGACAGCTCTCGCACCGATTACATCACCAGTTTTTTCTGTGATCTTATAGCATTTCACACCTTTACCACCACGGTTCTGGCATGAAAATTCTGCCATAGCAGTACGTTTACCCATACCATTTGCAGATACGATCAGCAGACAGTCTCCCTGAGAATTCAGCTGCATTGCCACAACTTCATCTCCGTCATCGAGATTCATACCACGTACACCCATAGAAACTCTGCCGGTACTTCGTACGTCTGTTTCTTTGAATCGAATACACATACCGTCTTTTGTTACCAGGATCACGTCCTTTTTATCGTCTGTTAGCTTAACTTCGATCAGCTCGTCATCATCACGTAAAGTGATAGCTGCCAATCCGTTTTTACGTACATTTGCATATTCGTGAATTGGAGTTTTCTTTACAAGCCCGTTCTTTGTAGCCATCATAAGATAATTGCCGTCTTCAAACTTACGGAGTGGAATCACTGCTGTAATAAATTCTCCAGGCATAAGCTGCAAAAGATTAATAATTGCGGTTCCTCTTGCAGTACGTCCCGCCTCTGGAATCTCATATGCTTTCAGTCGATATACACGTCCTGTATTTGTAAAGAACATCAGATAATGATGAGTTGTCGTCATCAGAAGTTCTTCAATGTAATCGTCCTCAAGAGTCTGCATACCCTTAATTCCTCTTCCACCTCTGTTCTGGCTTCTGAAATTATCTACTGTCATTCTCTTGATATATCCAAGTTTGGTCATTGTAATAACGGTATTCTCTCTCGGAATCAGATCCTCTGTAGAAATATCGTATACATCATATCCGATAGAAGTCTTTCTGTCATCGCCATATTTCTCTGCAATTGCAAGAATCTCCTCACGGATTACACGAAGCAAAAGGTTTCTGTCTGCAAGGATAGCTTCGTATTTACGGATTTTCTCCATTAAGTCAGCATATTCTGCTTCCAGCTTCTCTCTTTCCAGACCTGTCAGAGCACGCAGACGCATATCTACGATCGCCTGTGCCTGAACATCTGTCAGCGCGAAACGCTCCATTAATTCCTGTTTCGCGATCTGTACGTTCTGAGAGCCTCTGATAATACGTATTACTTCATCAATATTATCCAGTGCTTTCAACAGACCCTCTAAAATATGAGCACGTTCTCTCGCTTTATTCAGGTCATATTTAGTTCTTCTGGTCACTACATCTTCCTGATGAGCCAGATAATATTCCAACATCTGTTTCAGATTTAATACCTTCGGCTCAAGGCTTCCGTTATTCGGGATAAGTGAAAGCATATTTACGCCAAAAGTATCCTGAAGCTGGGTATGCTTGTACAGTAAGTTCAGAACTACGTTCGCATTTGCATCTTTTCGCAGATCAATACAGATTCTCATACCCTCACGGCTGGAGTGGTCGTTCAGGTCTGTGATTCCGTCGATTTTCTTATCTCTTACAAGTTCTGCAATCTTGGAGATCAGACGCGCCTTATTTACCAGATATGGAAGCTCTGTAACGATAATTCTGGACTTTCCGTTTGGAAGTGTCTCGATGTTTGTTACGGCACGCACACGAATCTTTCCGCGGCCTGTTCTGTAGGCTTCTTCAATTCCTCTTCTGCCAAGAATTGTAGCACCCGTCGGGAAATCAGGTCCTTTTACTATATCCAGGATCTCTTCCATTGTGGTTTCTCTCTGTTCTTCGATGATATTGTCAATAATCTTGACAACAGCATCTACAACTTCTCTCAGATTATGAGGTGGGATATTGGTTGCCATACCTACTGCAATACCGGAAGTTCCGTTTACCAGAAGATTTGGGTAACGGGATGGCAGTACAACAGGTTCCCTCTCTGTTTCATCAAAGTTTGGCTGGAAATCAACGGTATCCTTGTTGATGTCTGCCAGCATTTCCATGGAAATCTTGCTCAGACGTGCCTCAGTGTATCGCATGGCTGCTGCCCCGTCACCGTCCACAGAACCGAAGTTTCCATGTCCGTCTACCAGTGGATATCTGGTAGACCATTCCTGTGCCATATTTACAAGTGCGCCATAGATAGAACTGTCACCGTGTGGGTGATATTTACCCATTGTATCACCGACAATACGCGCACACTTACGATGCGGCTTGTCAGGACCGTTGTTTAACTCTATCATGGAATACAGTACACGACGCTGAACTGGCTTCAGACCGTCTCTTACATCAGGTAATGCTCGTGAAGCAATAACGCTCATAGCATAGTCGATGTAAGAGTCCTTCATGGTCTTCTCCAGATCCACCTCGTGGACTTTGTCAAAAATATTATCTTCCATTTATCTATTCTCCCTATTATCAGATATCCAGATTCTTTACAAATCTTGCATTCTCTTCAATAAATTCACGTCTCGGCTCTACCTTATCGCCCATCAGTGTAGTAAATGTCAGGTCAATCTCAGATGTAGCTGCTTCGTCCATGGTAACCTTGAGCAGGATTCGCTTCTCAGGGTCCATAGTTGTCTCCCAGAGCTGGTCTGCATCCATCTCTCCAAGACCTTTGTAACGCTGGATCTTATTATTTCCATCACGGCCGATCTCTGTGAGGATCTGATTAAGTTCATCGTCATCGTATGCATACCATACTTTTTTGTTTTTCTCAACCTTGTATAAAGGCGGCTGAGCAAGGTATACATATCCCTGCTTGATAAGTTCCGGCATAAAACGATACAGGAAAGTCAGCAGCAGAGTGGCAATGTGCGCACCGTCAACATCGGCATCCGTCATAATGATAATCTTGTGATAACGAAGCTTACTGATATCGAAATCGTCATGGATTCCTGTTCCAAATGCAGTGATCATAGCTTTAATCTCAGCATTTGCATAGATTTTATCCAGACGTGCTTTCTCTACATTCAGGATCTTACCTCTCAGAGGCAGAATAGCCTGTGTCACACGGTTTCTGGCAGTCTTTGCGGAACCACCGGCGGAATCTCCCTCTACGATGTAAATCTCGCAATTCTCAGGATTTTTATCTGAGCAGTCTGCAAGTTTTCCAGGAAGTGACATATTATCAAGAGCTGATTTTCTTCTGGTAAGATCACGTGCTTTACGGGCTGCTTCACGGGCCCTCTGTGCAAGAACTGATTTCTCTACAGTAGCTTTAGCTACAGTCGGATTCTGCTCAAGGAAGATTTCAAGCTGTTTACTTACTACGCTGTCAACCGCACCTCTTGCTTCACTATTTCCAAGTTTCTGCTTGGTCTGGCCCTCAAACTGAGGATTCTCAATCTTAACACTGACGATTGCTGTCAGCCCCTCTCGGATATCATCACCGCTTAAGTTCGGTTCGCTGTCTTTGAGCAGCTTGTTCTTTCTGGCATAATCGTTGAAAGTTTTTGTCAAAGCGTTTCTGAAACCTACAATATGAGTACCGCCCTCAGGTGTATTGATGTTATTAACAAATCCATAGCAGTTTTCTGTGTAAGAGTCATTATGCTGCATGGCAACCTCTACAGATACTCCATTTACCTGTCCCTCGCAGTAAATGATCTCCGGATAGAGTGCTTCTTTACTTCTGTTGAGATAGGTTACGAATTCGCGGATACCACCCTCGTAATGGAAAACTTTCTCTCTTTCCATTCCTTCTCTGGTATCTTTGAGACAGATCCTCAGACCTTTTGTCAGGAATGCCATTTCTCTCAGACGCTGTTTCAGGATATCGTAATCGTATACAGTTTCTTCAAAAATATCTTTATCCGGCAAGAATACAACTGTTGTTCCCGACAGTTCCGGATCGCAGTCCCCTACAACTTTCAGAGGATACATTGTTTTACCACGTTCGTATCTCTGCTGATAGATTTTTCCCTCATGATAAATCTTTACTTCAAGCCATGTGGAAAGTGCGTTTACTACTGATGCACCTACTCCGTGGAGGCCGCCAGATACCTTGTACCCTCCACCGCCAAATTTACCGCCGGCATGAAGAATTGTAAATACAACTTCTACAGCAGGAATTCCTGCTTTATGATTGATACCTACCGGAATACCACGTCCGTTATCAACAACTGTAATAGAATTATCCGGGTTGATAACTACCTGAATTTCCGTACAAAATCCAGCAAGAGCTTCATCAACTGCATTGTCTACGATCTCATAAACCAAGTGATGAAGACCTCTGCTGGATGTACTTCCGATATACATGCCTGGTCTCTTTCGTACGGCTTCTAAACCTTCCAGAATCTGGATTTGATCCGCTCCGTATTCTGTATTTTCTCCGCCCATTTCATTCCTCCTGTTATCTATTGATCATAACCAGAATATATCTGAAACCCCTTACGGGTTCACCATAAACAGGTTTTCAAATATATTCTGGTATTTGGACATAATAATACAAATTTATTATAGCACAAAAGCCTATATCTTGCCACATTCATAATGAAAAAACAATCGTATATTCCTATATTTTCTCAGGATTATACCTGATTTTTATACTACAGAAAAAGAATCCCCACGGACGGGAATTCTTCTGTCTGTTTCTCTTATTCTTCGCTTTTGTTAATGAGATACTGATACACATCTCTCTTGGTCATTCCTCTGTCATTTGCTACCAGTTTCATGGCTTCTTTTCTGGAACGGCCCTGGTTCTCGTAGATTTCCATGTGTTCTTCTATTGTGATCTTTTCCCATGAAGCCTTCTGTTCTTCTTCCATTTCTTTTCTGCTTCTGCCCTCGATCACAAGGACACATTCACCCAGTGGTTTCTCTGTCTGGTAATAAAGGATCAAATCCTCAATGGTCGTATGGAAAGCTGTTTCGTGTTTCTTTGTCAGCTCTCTGCATAAAGTCATTCTGCGGTTTCCCAGAGTTTCTTTTAACTCCTCCAGAGTTCTCACCAGTCTGTGTGGTGCTTCGTAGAGAATGATTGTTCTTGTTTCATCTTTTAATTCTTCAAGAATTACTTTTCTCTCTTTTTTATCTGCCGGAAGAAAGGCTTCAAATGCGAATCTTCTTGTTGGCAGACCTGACAGAGTCAAGGCTGTGATACAGGCAGCAGGTCCCGGAAGTGAGGTTACTTCGATTCCAGCTTCGTAGCACATTGCGGCCAGTTCTTCACCCGGATCGGAAATTCCGGGAGTTCCCGCATCTGTGATCAAGGCTACGTTCTGTCCTTCCTGCATTTTATTGATCAGGACGTATGCCTTGTCGATCTTGTTGTACTCATGATAACTGGTCATGGGTGTTTTGATGTCAAAATGATTCAGTAGTTTGATACTGTTTCTTGTATCTTCTGCTGCTATAAGGTCTACTTCTTTTAATGTACGGAGTACCCGGAGTGTAATATCCTCCAGGTTTCCTATGGGTGTTGCACATAAATACAATTTACCACTCATAATTGATTCCTCTCATAATTGCTTTGCAAAAAATTTAGATCATATCATAAATTTTCAGTATGTTCTCTGTATAAACTCCCGGTTCTTTGTATACGATCAGCGGCGGTTCCACGGTTACTCTGGAATTTCCTCCCTTTAATGCCTCGATCAGTACCATATTCGGCTCTCTGTCTATGTATGGGTACACAAGCTGCATTCTCTTCGGCTCCAGGCGGTATTTCGTCAGAACATTCATAATCTCTGCCAGTCTGAACGGTCTGTGCACCATATAAAATCTGCCCCGTTCTTTCAGTACTTTTGCCGCCTGGCTGACCACATCCTCCAGATTACAGAGCACCTCATGTCTGGCAATTGCTTTTGGCATGTCCGGATTGCGCAACCCATGCTGTCCGATCATATAAGGCGGATTGCTCGTCACTACAGCAAAAGAGGCTGCCCCAAAAATCTCGGCCGCCTCCTTAATGTCACCCTGTACGATGTTAATGTCGTTCTCCAGATGATTATACTTAACACTGCGTCCGGCCATATCTGCGCATTCCTGCTGAATTTCAAGGCCTGTAAAATGTTTTCCATCTGTCTTAGCCTTAAGCAGAATCGGGATAATGCCCGTTCCTGTTCCCATGTCCAGAGCAGTCTCACCTTTTTTTACTTTTGCAAAGCCGGAAAGAAGAACCGCATCCATTCCAAAACAGAATTTATCCGGATCCTGGATCACATAATATCCGTTCTGGAGATCATCCACGCGTTCATTATCTTTTACCAGCTGATCATTCATTTAATTTGGAATCTCCTTTTTTATCTTCCAGATTTCCAAGTTCCTTTAACTCTTTGTCAGAGACTTTTACTTTCTTCTTTCTTGGTCTGAATTTCAGTTCATCCACCGGGAATTCCTGAATTTCTTTCTCGTCATTGATTTCTACAATTACTTTTACTCTCTGGCGAAGTACATTTACACTGTGTACGGTTCCCTGAAGTCCGTCCGGAGTTGTAACAGAATCGCCCAGTCCCGGAAGTTTCTTGTTCAGTTCTTCGTATGTCTCCTGCTCGTTCTTCAGACAGCACATCAGTCTGCCGCATACCCCGGAAATTTTAGTCTGGTTCAAAGACAGGTTCTGCTCTTTCGCCATCTTGATGGATACCGGTGCAAATTCAGACAGATAAGTATGGCAGCATAAACATCTGCCACAAATGCCGATTCCACCAAGAATTTTTGTTTCATCGCGGACACCAATCTGACGAAGTTCAATACGTGTCTTGAAAATCGCTGCCAGATCCTTTACAAGCTGGCGGAAATCAATTCTGCCGTCTGCAGTAAAGTAAAACAACACCTTATTATTATCAAATGTATATTCTGCATCTATCAGCTTCATTTCCAGACCATGTTCGCGGATCTTCTTCTGACAGATTTTGAATGCCTCTCGTTCTCTGATTCTATTCTGTGCCTCTCTCTCATCGTCCTCCTGTGTTGCTACACGAAGTACTTCTTTAAGAGGATGCACTACACTTTCCTCACCTACTTCTCTTGGTGCAAGTACGACTTTCCCGTATTCAATGCCACGGGCAGTCTCTACGATCACATGGTCGCCAGTTTTAATTTCATAATCCTTAGGACTGAAATAATAAATCTTGCCTACATTACGAAATCTCACGCCTACTACTTTTGTCATTCTATTTCTCCCTGATTGTCAGGAACAGTAATTCAAATGCCAGGTCAAAATTAACATTTGCTTTCAGACGTACCTTAGTCTTCTGGATGGAATCCAGAATGTTCTCCAGATTCTCATAGGAACGCTGTTTCGCCTGTTCTCTGATAAAATTAATTTCCTGCTTAAATACCAGATTGTCAACTTCCTGTGTTGCCTTGAACATCAGAACATCTCTGAACCAGAACTGGAAAATATCCAGATAGTCATTGACATTCTGTTTCTCTCCCGAAATGCTCTTGATGGCATCTGCCAGCTCGTAAACTTCCATAGTATTTGCATATTTGAGAATTTTCAGAGCATTCTGCGTCATCTCTGCAAATTCCTGTGAAGTAGCAGCTTCCTTAGCTCTTCCAATACTTCCCTGCGCAAAGGATGCATCAATCTCAGCCTGATAATCCGGCACATGGAGATGCTCCATCAGGTATTTCTTTACAAGACCGTCATCTACTACCTTAAGATCAAGCCGTACACATCTTGACTGAATCGTCGGCAGCAGTCCACCAATATTATTGGTCAGCAAAAGTATCACTGCATATTCCGGCGGCTCTTCAATGGTTTTAAGAAGAGCATTCTGTGCCTGCGGTGTCATAAGGTCTGCGTCAGCAATAATATAAATCTTGTAAGGACTGTAATATGGTCTGATGTCCACATCATGAATCACCTGATCCCTGATCTCATCAATCGTGATCGTTCCCGTTTTCTCATGTGTAACCATAATAATATCCGGATGATTCTTGCCTATCGCCTTTTTGCAGGAGTCACATTTCTGGCACGGTTCCGTACCGCCTGCTTCACACTGAAGTGTTGCTGCAAAAGTTCCTGCAAGAAGTTTCTTACCAGAACCTGGTTCGCCGGTAAAAATATAAGAATGCGATATTTTTCCTGATTCTATTGCATTTTTTAAATGTCCGATAATCTCGTCATGTCCAATAATGTTGTTAAATCCCATCATAAGAATCACCTCACCAGTCCGTTTTGTAAGATATTATACCATAAAAGGAAACTTATTGCATAGATTTTATATAATTTACGATTTCTTTCACACATTTGTCGAGGTCTGTATTCTGAAAACGTTTCCAGATTTCTGCTCTCAAAATATTCTCTTCTGAAAAATCCGACTGGTCTGCAATAAATCTTCTGCACATTTCCTCGTATTTTGGATTGGCCTGCTCGCGTTCCCGTTTAAGAGCACGACTCAGTCTTTCTCCGTCTTCCACCTGGATATAAACAGGACAGACTGCATCTTCACCATAGTACTTACGCATTTTCTTAAAAGACTCCAGTGTACCGATACCCAGATAATCGGAATCTGCCAGATCTACCTGTCCGTCATCTGCTGTGAAATATGTCCATATTCCATGAACTGTGTGATAGGCTCTGGCCTCTATCAGATTCCCATTCTTTCGAAATTCTTTCAATTTCTTATCATCTACAAAATAATAATTCTTTCCATCCTGCTCACCAGCTCTGATTGGCCGTGTAGTGTACAGGACAAGTGTTTTTAAATTCAGTTCTTTATTTGCTGCCAGAAGTGAATAAATCTTATCCTTTCCTGACGCGCTCTTTCCCATAATGTAAAAAATCTTTCCCATTTCTACTATTTTATTCCTTTGCCGGACTGTCTTCTTCCTGACCCGAATCATTCCGGGCAGCTACACAGATTGTCTCAGAAGATGTATCACTGAGTCCCTGCACTTCCAGTCCCTGTTCCATGTATCTTCTCACATTTCGCACAAATTGTCCAGTAATCTGCTCACCAGGAACAATAATCGGTATTCCAGGAGGATACAGATAAGCAAACTCTGCACTGACCTTTCCTATACTCTCTTCCAGAGGATATCGTCTCTGCTGTGCATCCACTGCCTGAGAAATGGTCATAAGCTGTTTCATTCTTGCATGGGAAGTATTCTCCTGTGATTCCTCTGATGCAGATACCAGTTCTGTTTCTGCGTCTATTTCTTCAATTGCGCTACATATTCTGTCAAATCCCTCTTCCGTATCTCCCACTGCTGCAATTCCAAGGGCATATTTCTCGGCTTCCATTTCCATCTCAATATGATATCTGTCACGTAATATTTCATGAAGCTGATGTCCATTAATGGAAGTTCCAACTGTGGAAAACAATAACTTGGATCTGTCATAATCGTAGATTCCAGTGCCCTGAAGCATGGAGGCTTCGATCAGTTTTATCTTTTCGCACTTTGAAAGGCGCTGTCTGGCTTTTTCCAGATTGTAAGTAAATTCACGGAACATCTGCTTTCCGTCTTTCTGCAGTTTATCCATGCAGGCATCCATACTGGCCATCAGAATATAGGATGGACTGCTTGTCTGATAGATTCCCATAAAGCGCTTAATTTTCCCCACATCCACCATATCGCTGCACACATGAAGTACTGCTGTCTGTGTCATGGACGGCAGAGTCTTGTGAAAGCTCTGGACCACAACATCTGCCCCCAGTTCTGCTGCCGAAACCGGAAAGTACTCCGAGAAACGGAAATGTGCTCCATGTGCTTCATCTACGATCAGCGGAATTTCATGTCTGTGTACCACTTCTGCAATCTCTTTTATGTCGGATACGACTCCGTCATATGTAGGCGATGTGAGCAGAACTGCCTGTACATCCTGATTTTCCTCCAGATATCTTTCCACACTTCTGGCCGAAATGCCACCGTTTATCCCCAGTCTTTTATCTTCGTGTGGATAAACATAGACCGGCTGCAGGTCCCGCAGATAAAGTGCATGGTAAACTGCTTTGTGACAGTTTCTTGCTACCAGGATTTTGCCGCCTTTGTTTACGGATGCACTGACTGCTGCCAGAAGAGCGGCTGTACTTCCGTTTACGCTGAAAAAGCATTTCTTTGTACCGTAAATCTGTGCGGCATTTTCCTGTGCTTCTTTCAGGATTCCCTCTGCATGATGAAGATTATCAAATCCGGAAATCTCTGTGATGTCTCTCTCAAACGGGAAATTCCCTGCTGAAGATGCTTTGTTTCGTTTATGTCCCGGCATATGGAACGGATAATAGTCGGACTTGCCGTAGCTTTCTAATTTTTTATATAATCTTTCCATTTTTTCCTTTTATATTCATAGTGAATCATAAATTTTAGCCCCCGTTATCCTCAAACGTCCTGACAAATAGATTTCTGCCAGGACGCCTGATTCAGTTACACTTTAAATCTGTAGCCTACGCCCCAGATTGTTTCAATATACTGCGGCTTAGCTGTATTAAATTCAATTTTCTCACGGATTTTCTTGATATGGACAGTAACTGTAGCAATATCTCCCACAGATTCCATATCCCAGATTTCTCTGAAAAGTTCTTCTTTGGTAAACACTCTGTTCGGATTCTCTGCAAGGAATGTAAGCAGATCATATTCCTTGGAAGTAAAAGTTGTCTCCTCGCCATTTACCCATACACGTCGTGCAGTCTTGTCAATCTTGATTCCTCGTATCTCTACGATATCATTCTTGTGGACATTAGAACCGACCAGACGGTTATATCTGTCCATATGTGCTTTAACCCGGGCTACCAGTTCACTCGGACTGAACGGCTTTGTCATATAATCGTCTGCGCCAAGTCCCAGACCTCTGATCTTGTCGATGTCATCTTTCTTTGCAGACACCATGATGATCGGAGTATTTTTCTCCTGGCGTACCTGTCTGCAAATGTCGAAACCGTCCACTTCCGGAAGCATAAGATCCAGGATGATCAGATCAAATTCCTCGTTCAGTGCACGTGTCAGTCCTGTGTCTCCTCTGTTACATATCTCAACCTCAAATCCGGAGAGCTCCAGATAATCTTTCTCCAGATCCGCGATTGCTTCTTCGTCTTCTATTATTAAAATTCTGCTCATTTCATTGGTACCTCCTGATACTTTCTAAGTACAAAATACATGATCGTGCCAATTCCCAGTCTGCTGGTTGCCCAGACCTTTCCACCATGATCCTCCAGGATCTTCTTTACGATGGAAAGTCCGATTCCGCTTCCTCCCTTGGAAGAATTTCTCGACACATCTGTTCTGTAAAAACGATCAAAAATAGACGGCAGATCTTTTGCTGCGATTCCTTTTCCGTTATCTTCGATCTCTACCTGAATGAAATCTCCAACATCCTTTACACGGATCTGGATGATTCCTTTTGGCTTGTCCATATATTTGATGGCGTTGCTGATGATATTATGGATGACACGACGGATCTGTTCCCCATCTGCAATGACCTGTATACCGCTCTCTACATAGTTGGCATATACCAGCTCAATTCCTCTGGTCTCCAGTTCCAGTCCTACTTCCTCCGCACAGTCACTGAAATAATCTTCTACATTGAGTTTGCTGAATGTGTATGGAATTCTGTTTGTATCGATCTTAGAGTAGAAAGTCAGCTCATTGATCAGATGATCCATCTCGTTTGTTTTGTTGTAGATCGTCTTTACATAACGATCCATTTTCTCCGGAGTATCTGCCACTCCGTCCATAATTCCCTCGACATATCCTTTTACTGCTGTGATCGGGGTTTTAAGGTCATGAGAAATATTGCTGATGAGTTCCTTGTTCTCTTTATCCATAAGAACTTTCTCTTCTGCAGATTCCTTGAGCCGCTTTCTCATCTCCTCAAAATCCCGGCAGAGTTCCGAGAATTCATCGTCACCTTCTACCTCCAGAACAAAATCCAGATTACCCTCCTTGATATTCTGAGTGGCTTTCTTCAACTTAACCAGCGGTGTGGCAATGCTTCTGTAAATCCACAAACCAATGGACAATGCCGTAAATACCAGAATTACGGTTGCCGTAAACAATACATCTTTCGCAATGAGTCTTACCTGTGTCTGGCTGTTGGCGGATTCCCCGACGGAAATGTCATATACTACTTCTGTTGAGTTCTTTGCCTGCTGTGCAAGCTTTGTATGGCTTAATCCATATAAAGTTGCTGAAAACAAAAGCAGCGGGACCAGAATGCTCATGCCGAATCCTATCACGATCCTTGTCTTTAACTTCATTTGAACCATCCTTTATCTTTTATTTTTTGTTTTCCTCTCTATTTCATTCCCTGAACATTGCTTTTCGTTTATGCCCTTCAGAAATATTCTCTGAGTTTATCACTCTGTCACCCTCAATGTCTTGGATTTATTATATCATAAAGTTCAATTTCCATATCTAAATTTTCTATAAAATACAGTCCCGTTAGAGCGTGTTTGAAAAAGGCTTTTTGCAAAATATACCGCAAAATAGGGCGTGCAAATTGCGGGAATGATTTTTCAAACACGCTCTAGCACCATTTCGAGTATACAGACACCCATTTTATCACTATAAATCCAATTACACACAACACAATTATTGGGAATATTCTTATTCCAGGGAATTAAAAAACAGGAACTATCCGTATTTCAATTCCAGATAATTCCTGTTTTCTCTTTACGCTGTATATTACAATTGTAAATTGTTCAGCTGTGCTCCAGCTTCTGCAAATCTTTTAATTATGCAAGGTATTTCTTAAGATCTTCAACTTTGTCCAGATGCTCCCATGGAAGATCTACATCTGTACGTCCGAAGTGTCCGTAAGCAGCTGTCTGTTTGTAGATCGGTCTTCTCAGGTCAAGCATCTTGATGATTCCTGCCGGACGAAGGTCAAAGTTCTCGCGAATGATCTCAACAAGTTTTGTATCGGAGAGTTTGCCTGTTCCAAATGTGTCTACATGAACAGATGTCGGATGAGCAACACCGATTGCATAGGAGAGCTGGATTTCACACTTATCAGCAAGTCCTGCTGCTACGATATTCTTTGCTACATAACGAGCTGCATATGCTGCAGAACGGTCAACCTTTGTGCAGTCTTTTCCGGAGAAAGCTCCGCCGCCGTGGCGACCAGCTCCACCGTAAGTATCAACGATGATCTTACGTCCTGTAAGTCCGCTGTCACCGTGAGGTCCACCGATTACGAAACGTCCTGTCGGGTTGATGAAATACTGTGTATTCTCATCTACCATATCTGCAGGGATGATCTCATCGAATACATATTTCTTGATATCCTCATGAATCTGTTCCTGAGTTACATCCGGATCATGCTGTGTAGAGCATACAACTGCATCAATACGGAATGGTTTTCCAGCTTCATCATATTCTACAGTAACCTGTGTTTTTCCATCTGGTCTTAAGTATTTTAATGTTCCGTCTTTACGAACTTTTGTTAACTGACGTGCAAGTTTATGTGCCATGTTGATCGCATATGGCATATACTCTTCTGTTTCATTGGAAGCATAACCAAACTGGATACCCTGGTCACCTGCTCCAATTGCATCAATCTCTTCTTCACCCATCTTAGCTTCCAGTGCTTTGTCTACACCAAGAGCGATATCTGCGGACTGTTTGTCCAGAGCTGTGATAACTGCACATGTATCTGCATCGAATCCGTATTTACCACGGTCATATCCGATCTCACGAACAGTATCTCTTACGATCTGCTGAATATCAATGTTTGCTGTTGTTGTGATCTCACCCATTACCAGTACAAGACCTGTTGTTGTAGCTGTTTCGCATGCAACACGTCCCATTGGGTCCTGTTCCATGATCGCGTCAAGAACCGCGTCAGAAATGGCATCGCACATTTTGTCAGGATGTCCTTCAGTTACAGATTCGGATGTAAATAAAATTTTCTCCATTGTGTTCTCCTTTATTTGTTGTATCTCACTATATGTACCGTACCAGCAGTCCGGCTCCCCCGCCGTCTTTTGTACAGTAACCTGCTGATACTTTGCAGTTAACAAAAAGAAACAGCCCGAAGTAATCGGACTGTTTGATTATCTAAACAATCCTCTTATTGTTCGATCACTCGCTCAGGTTGGCACCTTCCTCCGTAAACAGGGGTTGCCGTGGCTTCGCAGATCCTTTGTATCTCCACCACTCTGAATAAAAGGCTATTACTAATTATTAACTTTCATTAATATTGCTGCACACCATACAATATACTTAACATAAAAAAATGTCAAGCTATTTTTTGATGTTTTTTTCTCATCCGTTATATCATCCCACTCTTAAGCGGAATTTCTGGATTTCTTTTTCACTGGATACTCGTTCAATCTCAGCTCCAAGGGATCTGAGCTTCTCTTCGAAATTCTCATATCCTCTCTGAATATATACAATATCATCAACAACAGTGATTCCGTCTGCTGCCAGACCTGCGATAACCAATGCTGCACCTGCACGTAAATCCGGTGCACTTACTCTTGCACCTGTCAGCTTCTTTACCCCATCAATAATTGCGGAATTGCCCTCAACCTTAATGTTAGCTCCCATACGTGACAGCTCATCTGCATATTTAAATCTGTTCTCAAAGATGCTCTCTGTTACAATACTGGTTCCTTCTGCAAGTGCCAGAGTTACAGCAATCTGTGGCTGCATATCTGTCGGATATCCCGGATAAGGAAGAGTCTTTACATGAGTACGATGAAGCTTTCCTGTAGAACGTACACGAACTGCATCATCAAACTCTTCTACTTCACAACCAATCTCTTCAAGCTTGGCTGTTGTTGCCTCCAGATGCTTCGGAATTACATTCTTAACCGTGATATCTCCGCCTGTTGCTGCTGCTGCAAACATAAATGTACCTGCCTCGATCTGATCCGGAATAATGGAATATTCTGTACGGTGAAGCTTCTCTACACCTTTAATACGGATCACATCTGTACCTGCACCTTTAATGTTGGCACCCATACTGTTCAGGAAGTTTGCAACGTCTACGACATGCGGTTCTCTTGCAGCATTCTCCAGGATCGTACGTCCCGGTGCAAGAGATGCTGCCATCATAATATTAATTGTTGCCCCTACAGAAACAACATCAAGGAAAATATGGCTTCCATGAAGTTCATCCGCTTTCGCAACGATCGCACCATGCATAATATCAACATCTGCGCCAAGTGCTCTGAATCCCTTCAGATGCTGGTCGATCGGACGGCTTCCAATGTTGCATCCACCCGGAAGCGGTACTTCTGCATGTTTATATTTACCAAGAAGTGCTCCAAGCAGATAATAGGAAGCTCTGATCTTCTTGATATATTCATAATCAACACTTACATCTCCAATTGTAGATCCGTTAATCTTTACCGTAGATTTATCAATACGATCTACCTGTGCTCCAATACCAGCGATTGCTTCAAGCAATACATTGATATCCCTTACATCCGGCAGATTCTCTATGAGAATCGTCTCATCAGTCATTATGGCTGCTGCAAGAATCGCAAGTGCTGCATTCTTAGCACCGGCGATCTCAACCTCACCGACTAAAGGGTTGCCTCCTTTTATAACATACTGTTCCATATCACACCTCTTATTTATTTTCACTCCATGAGCAGAATTAAAGTACATCCTTTGCAGAACACCGGAAAATCCGGTTTTTTGCGTATTTTCTAAGGCGTACCTCACATTTCAAATGAATATATGATTATACTAAATGATCATCTTATTTCAAAGTCAGTTGTATATTATAGCATATATTTGTCATTTGTAAACAAAAATTATTTACCACGGTCCATTCCCTGAACTGTAATAATCATTTTCCCTGCTCTCTGGTATGTATTATCTCCAGAATTGCTCTGAGACTTTCATCCAAATCTTTCCCCTCTTCATCAATGGTAATATCTGCATATTTTTCATATAAAGGTACTCGTTCTTCATAAAGATCTTTCAGGCTCTGTCCTTCCTTGAGCAGAACTCCGCGACCTTTCAGATTGCCAAGTCTTTTGGATAAAGATTCCAGAGATAATTTGAGATACACAACTTTTCCAATGGACTTCAGATGCTCCATCGCCTCTTCGCAGTAAATAACACTGCCGCCTGGCGCAATGACCGTATCTGTTACATGAATATCTGCATTGACACGGTTCTCAATTTCCTTAAAACGTTCCGGCCCGTCCTGCTCTATGATTTCGGAAAGTTTTCTTTTCTCCTGTTTCTGTATCAAAAGATCAGAATCAAGGAACTCATATCTTAAAGCTTTTGCAAGGATAACTCCTATCGTACTTTTCCCTGAACCGGGCATTCCAATTAATGTCACATTATTCATGTCTATGTCCTTTCATTTTATCACACATTATCTGCGCCTGCAATTTGCATGTTGCTGCTCACTTGCCTCTTTTTCCGGAAGCTTTTTTCTTCTTTTTTACACTGTAGCCAAAAGTCCCCAGCTTCTTACCAATTCCAAGATATTCACCGTGGGAATATACCAATGGTTTCGCATCATTGAGATGAAATTTTTTCTTCTCATCCATATACTGCGGATCAGCATGAACTGCAAGTACATCTGCCACAAACATATGATGGGAACCTAATTCCAAAACCTGCTTCACTCTGCACTCAATACTTACCGGAGACTCTGCGATCATCGGTGCTTTGACAAAATCTGCTTTCTCTTTTGTAAGTTTCATTTCTTTGAATTTATCAACATCACGTCCGGAACGTACTCCGCAGTAATCAGTCGCATACGCAAGCTTTTCTGTTGTAAGGTTTATTACAAATTCCCCAGTCTTCCTGATCATATCATAGGAAAAACGGGATGGTCGCACAGAAATGGAAACCATTGGCGGATTTGTACATACCGTACCTGCCCATGCAACTGTAATAATATTGTCATTGCCTTCACCGTCAGAAACGCTTACCATAACTGCCGGAAGCGGATATAACATATTTCCTGCTTTCCAGGTTTCTTTTGTCATTTTACTCTGTCCTCGATTTAATTATAATCATTCTGTCCTGCCTGAGCCGCTTCCATAAGTGCAGGTATCAACTGTTTCTTACGTGAAACTACACCTTTCAGGTCAAACACTCCGTCTTTAGGTTCCATATGAAATGCAATGCTGGCCATTTCTTCGCTTCCCTCACCATAATAAAGAAGTTCTGTAGATTCTTCAATAATGTTAGTAAGCATAAAGAATACGCGGGTAACTCCATGACGACCGCACTCGCTGACCATAAACGGAACCAGACGTTCTTTGATTTCTACCAGTTCATCACTGTCCATAGAACTGATCTGTCCAACCCCAAAGTTAATATCATCCTCTGCAATAAATTTCTTATAATCCTGATAGAAAATTTCTTCCGGTGATTTATCTTTAAGATTACTTCCGGCCTTAAACATCTCTCTGGCAAACTGCTCAATATTAATTCCGGCGATCAGTGCCAGCGCTCCTGCTGCCATTTTATCTGATAATGTGCAGGTCGGTGAACGGAACATCAGTGTATCTGAAATAATAGCAGCACAGAGAAGACCTGCAATGTTTGGCGAAATTTCCAGTTTCTGCTCACCGTACATTTCATACAGAATTGTTGCGGTACATCCAACCGGCTGATTTCTGAAAGAAATCGGAGCCATAGTTTCCAGTGAACCAAGTTTATGATGATCAATAATCTCCACAATCTCAGCTTTATCAATATTATCTACCGCCTGGTCTTTCTCATTATGGTCCACAAGCGCAACTTTCTTCTTGTGCATATCCAGAAAGTTTCTTCTTGAAATAGTTCCGATACATTTTCCCTTTTTATTGATTACAGGGAATGCACGATGACGATGTTTAATCATCTCATTCTGAATGTCATCAGTAAAATCCTCTGTACTAAATGTAACCAGATTATCAGTTTTCATAATGTATCTTACAGGAATACTCTGATTGATCAATCGTGCAATAGTAAAGGTATCATACGGAGACATAATAATAGCAATTTCCTTTTCATGCGCAAGCTTTATGACTTTCTCACTTACTTCGATTCCCATACCAACAATAATACAGCTTACATTTTGAGCAATTGCCTGAAGGTGATCCTCTTCTCTGTCTCCCATGATGATCAGATCATCCTCCTCAATATAAGCTTTAAGCATTTCCGGATTTGCAGTTCCTACCAGAACCTTTCCCTTTGTAAAATATCCATGCTCATTTCCCTCTATTACTGTACCGGCAATAGTTTCAGCAATTCTTTTATACTGTGTTTTTGCTCTGGAAAGAAGATAACTGTCTGTTGTATCCATATAGGTCTTAGCAATATCTCCAATTGTGATCAGTCCCTCAAGCTGCCCTTCCTTATCCTTGATCGGAAGCGAAACAATACTCTTCTCCATCATAAGATCCCATGCATTTTTCAACGATATACTCTTGTCTGCATCCGGGCTTACACGGATATCCATATCCTTTACCTGTGTTCCGATATTAGACAGATATCCCGGTGGCTGCATGCCGAAACGGTTTAATACATATTCGGTTTCTTCGTTAATCTGTCCTGCACGTTTCGGAACATATTTTACCTTCTGAGAAGTTCTGTTCTTTATGTCCGCATAGGCAATTGCTGAACAAATAGAATCCGTGTCAGGATTCTTATGGCCTATTACAAATATTTTCTCCTGATTTTTCATACAGAATTTAACCTCAATCTACTAATCTAATTTTATATTTGCAAAAAGTGCACCAAGAGAAGTGGACGCTTCTTCTTTAGAATCCGGAAGCTCAAACACTTCTTCTTCAATTTCTTTCGCCATCATATCTGTTGCTTCTTTGATGCTCAGGCTCAATTTTCCATCTTTAACTGCAGTTACTTTGACTTTTACTTTATCACCCACTGCCAGAACTTCCGATGGTTTCTTGATTCTCTTCTCGCAGATCTGAGAAATGTGTACAAGTCCTGATAAACCATTTCCAAGGTTTACGAACGCACCATATGGCTGCAGGCTTTCAACGACGCCTTCTGTTACCAGACCCACCTGCACATTGGAAATTTTTGCCTTTCTCTCCTCTTCTGCTTTCTCTCTTAATATTTCCTTTGCTGAAAGAATTAATCTTCCTTTTTCTTTATCAATGTCAAAAACCTGAACCTGGATTGGTTTATTCAGGTATTCATTTGTATCCTCTACATAGCTTAATGCAAGCTTGGATGCAGGAATAAATCCGCGTACGCCTTCTACATAGGCTATCACACCGCCGTTCACAATTCCTTTTACTACTACATCAAGAACTTCTCCCGAATCCTTTAACTCTTTTAATTTGTCCCATGCAAGCACATCTGCCGCTTCTACTCTGGACAGGAGAATATTTCCGTTTCCATCGTCTTTTTTCACAACAGTTGCAGAAACCTCATCGCCCACATGTACTTCTTCCTTTAATGAAAATCCCGGTTCTCTGCTGTAGTCCTCTGCGGGAATGATTCCTTCTGCATAATATTTAAGGTCAATCACAACCTCTTTCTCATCTACACTGATTACAGTTCCTGTAAGAATATCGCCCTCTTCAATTTTCTTAAAAGAAGCCTCTAACTCTTTTTCGTAATCTTTCATTGATTCAGCCATTATCAGATCTCCTTTGCCTGGATTTTTATATAATGCCAACTTTTTGCAAACATTATAGCACAATAGCTCCAATAATGGAAATCCGAAATTACAGATAAACAGTAACCCAATTTTACAAATGGATATTTACACAAACTGATAATTATATGTTATAATAATGTTATTATTCACCAAGAACAACTCTATGCATTACAAAGCATAGCTGAAAGGATATTTATACATGAATTATGATTCCGTCCCGCTGAGGGACTTTAAAGAACTGAATGACTGGGAAACTGTCATTTTTGTATATAAGTCTGCCCTGAAACAGGTAAGAACTAAGATTGATATTTTAAACGATGAATTTCAGCACCGACATAAATACAATCCCATCGAGCACGTGAAATCCAGAATTAAAACTCCTGAAAGTATCGTAAAGAAATTAAAACGACATGGTTATGAATCCAGCATTGAAAATATGGTTCGTTACGTCAATGATATCGCCGGTATCCGTATCAGCTGCTCGTTTACTTCTGATATTTATCTGATAGCAGATATGCTTTCCAAACAGAATGATCTGACAATCCTTGCCAGACGTGATTACATGAAGAATCCGAAAAAGAGCGGTTATCGAAGTTACCATATGCTGGTCACCACACCTGTTTTTCTTTCAGACAGTATTATTGATACAAAAGTAGAAATACAGATCCGCACTGTTGCACAAGATTTCTGGGCAACACTGGAACATAAAATGCATTATAAATTCGAAGGTGACGGACCTGATTACATCACAAAGGAATTAAGAGAATGTGCCAGATACGTAGCTGAGCTGGATGCCCGCATGGAAGAACTAAATAACGAAATCCAGAAATATGGAAAATTAACAGACAAAAAAATGCCGCAGTAATCATAACTACTGCGGCATAACTAATCAAAAAGCAACCAATTCTATCCAAACCCTTCATTTATAAAATCTCCCGTAAAACGAGGAGTGCCCCGGCAGTGGTTTACCGGGGCTATTATTATGAAAAAAATTTATGTGTAATGATAACACATTACAACGTCTTTCGTAGGTTCTTTCGAACTGTTTATATAATAACAATCATTTATGAACAAAATATGAACTTGCAGTTAACTTTCGTTCATTTGCACAATTAATTCTACTTTTTTTATTTTTTTTTAGAGAAATAACACATATTTTTTTGTTTTCTCTTATTTGTCAGTTGTATAACTTGTATACCCCCATTACGTTCATATGTCCGCATCGGGCGGATAATTTTTAGTTAAAAAAGCTCTTTGCAAAATCAAACAACTTATTCAGGATTCCCTTCACTTCTTCCTTACCGATGCCTAATTCCTCTAACTTGTCATAAACCTTTGTCACAGTACTTCTGAGCTGCTCTTCATCAATATTAGTATCTTTGACCTGTTTTACGATCTTAACCACTTTGTTCTCTTCCTCATCAGTCAGACTTACTCCTACTGTACTTTCTGCAGTCTGAATCAGTGACTTAATCTGCTCATCAGAAATGTCCTGCTGATCTACCGCATCCTTTACATACATAATAATATCTACTACAGCATCAGGATCTGATGCAAGTGAATCAATAGCATTATCAGTAATAACTTCCTGTACAGCTGTAGATGAATCTGATGCCATTGCAGGTACAGCAGGTGTTGTACACATAATTGTTCCCGCAAGAATAAGTGCTCCTAATTTCTTTATTGTCATAATTGTATTTCCTCCATAATCTCAGGCTGCCTGTGGCTGCCGTTTCCATATGCAGATGATATATCCACCAGTCTATTCCCTTTTCTGTATGGCCATATCTGCTCATTTCTCATTTACCGGCCCCATTATAGCATACCTACCATGCTTTCTGTAAAATAAACATCACTTATCTGATATTCCCTTATCCCCCAATGTAACTGCATCAAATAATATAAAAAGCATCCGGTGGCTAAACGGATGCTTTTTATATTACGTTCAAATTTATTTTTTAAAAGGAAGGAGAGTTAATTGCCTTTCCCGGCAATCAACATATGAAAAAGAAATTTTATAAAAATAATGTTGGCTTTATTATTTTTATGCACTTAGTATATCCTGCAATTATGATAGAATCATGTTTAAGTTGTGAAAATTTTTTGAACAAATGTCAAATGAATTATGAAGGCAGTAAATAACTCTCCGCATTGTGCTCCAGGAATGTTCATCTGCAGTTTCTCTATAAACTACGGAATGCATTTGCCAGCTGTGCAAACTGCTCCAGGGTCAAAGCCTCTCCTCTGATATTCAAAGAAAGTCCGCACATTCCCAGGGCTTCCTCAATCTGCTCCTTTGAAAATGGAATCTCAGGTGAATTCTTCAATCCATTCACCAGTGTCTTTCTTCTCTGGTTAAAAGATGCCCGGATAATTCGAAACATTAACTTCTCATCCTTCACATCAACCGGCGGCTGTGCATACCTTTCCAATCTGATCACTGCACTTCCAACCTTTGGTCTTGGCATGAAGCAATTTGGCGGCACATTTGCTACAATCTGAGGCTTTGCATAATACTGCACCGCCAATGACAGAGCCCCGTAATCTTTTGTTCCGGGTCCTACCTGCATTCTGTCAGCAACTTCTTTCTGCACCATAATAGTAATCGAATCAATAGGAACCTGATTCTCAAACAGCCCCATGATAATCGGGGTAGTAATATAATACGGCAAATTGGCAACAACCTTGATCGGACGCCCCTGATTTTTTTCCAGAGCAAGCTTTCTGATATCCACTTTCAGGATATCATTATTGATCACAGTTACATTATCCCAGTCTTTGAGTGTATCCTGCAGAATTGGAATCAATGTTGTGTCAATTTCAACAGCAGCAACTTCTCTCGCTGCCTCAGCCAGATATTGAGTCATAGTTCCAATTCCAGGCCCAATCTCCAGTACAAAATCGTCCTTTGTTATCTGTGCAGAATCTATAATTTTATCCAGAACATGGGTATCGATCAGAAAGTTCTGACCAAACCTTTTCTGGAACGCAAAATTATACTTCTGAAGCACTTCTATTGTATACTTTGGATCTCCTAGATACGGTCTGGTCATAATTTTAACTCCCTTTTCTTATATTATTTGCTGAAATCTTTTTCGTACAGAACAATATATCCATCTCTGTCCATACGTTTCTTTGATATGTTACGTTTAAATTTGCGGATTCCACCCTGTGACTTGGCAATTGCAGCATCGATCAGCTCTTTTACTGCACCAATATTCATAGGCAAGTCCTCTTTTTGGTTAATACCAATCAGATTATACAATGCCAGCATTCCCATCTGGTCAATGGTATAACCGTTTTCTTTTGTATAAATCCTTGCAAAGTTAACAAGCTCATCATTGGTAAATACCGGAATATTGATCATAGAAGTAAACTTTTTGGCAAATTTCGGATATTTTGCAATCAGTTTACGCATGCCGATTTTCTCATCCTCAATAATCACAGTTAATCCATCTGTTTTTACTTCCATGGCCTTATCAAGCATTTCAACTGTTTCCTGAGTTAACTGATTTGCATTCTCAATTACCAGGAAACCTCCTGCCAGTTTTGCAAAAATCTTATAAATATTTTTTCCATTTATCTGCTCTGCAAAAACATAAGCAACTTTCGATGCTTCCAGATTTAATTCCTTACAGATTGCCGGTATCAATCCTGATATCAGTCTTGTCTTTCCGCATTCCTTACCGCCCATGACAATAATATTTCCTGTCCTGGATGATTTATCTGCAGCAGCCATCTGCACATCACACAAGGTATCAACCAACTGCTCTTTCATACCGGGAACTTTTACAAAATATGTAAATAACTGTTTCTCATCTTCAGTCAGCTCTTTCGCTCTCGGTACGATATCTCTTGGATCAGCTTCATCTTTAACCTGAATAGATTCAATAAAGCGTTCCAATTCCTCTTCTTCAGTCAATGGTTCTGCTTTCTCTTCTGAAGCGTTTTCCAACTCCTCAGTTTCATTTTCATCAATATCTTCCAGATTCAGATCTGCATTTCCGGCAGGTCCATGCAGAAATTCTTCTTCTGCTCTTCTGAGATCTTCTTCTGTAACAGCATCCTCATCGTCTTCCTCAAAAACAACATTTTCCAAATCCGCTTTATCAGCTTCACTTTGTTCCTGAACAGGTTTATCGGAATCTTCTGCTTTTTCTATCTGAACTTCAGTATTCTCTTCCTCATTAATGTCTCCGCTGAGGAAATCCGGTTCCTCCAGCTCACCTGAAAACTTCTGTGTTTCTGACTCAGTAATTTCCGGTTCTGCAGCCTTTTCCTGTTCTTTTTCGTCTTTTGGTATCTCAATCCCCTGCGCAGTTGCAGCAGCCAGAATTGTATCCTCCAGATTAAATTCCATGTCTGAAGAACCAAAGGAATTCATTGAAAGAGTTGTATCCGCAACATCTTCAACCTTAGGTGCTTTACTCAATTCCATATTTTTCATGGACTCCGGAATATTTAATTCGGGCATTTTGATTGTTGCTCCAAAATCAACTGCCTTTTCCTCTTTCTTAAGATTCTCAACAGAAACTGCTACAGGTGCCTCTCCTGGCTTCTCAGGCTCCGCTTCCAATTCCGGAACATCCTCCGGATCCTGCTGTGCAGCATCACTTTTTATGATTTCTTCAGGTATCTCGTCCTCTTTTGTAATACCTGCCTCATTGATCATATCCATAGATTGATCAGTAAAGTTTTCTTTCTCTTCCTGAGATTTACCGCCAAAAATATCACGGATGCCTCTGGAGATTTTTTCCTGAATCCCCTCCATATTGAAAGGAACTTCCTGCTCCTGAGCAGCAGCTTCCTCAGGCTGTTCCACTTCCACTACATCTTCGCTCTCTTCTGCAGTTTCAGATGTGTCATCCTGTTCCTCAGCCTCTGCTGACTTCTCATCAGCTTCCGTTTTCTTCAGTTCCTTTGCCTGTTCTGGCGTAAGAAGTTTCGGAACAAACTGCTTCTCGTATCTCGCTTTCTCTGCACCTGTCAGTTCACCCATTCTCATCTTGAGATCATAGGCTTTCATAACATATTTGCCTTCACTGAACCAGAGAATGATCTCATTACATAAATCCAGACATTTCTGCTTTTCTCCGGCTTTATAATATAATGCAGCCAGTTCATATGACCATTTCTCAGTAAATTCCTGTTCCTTATATTCTTCCAGTATTCTAATCTGTTCATTTAATGAAGAGTTTTTTGCCCTTGCAATTTTATATTGTAAAATATACTGTGTACTGTCATTGGAAGCCACCTGTTTATATTCTTCAAAAAACTCCTCAGCTTCATCAATATCCTTCATCCTCAGAGAAATCTCAACTAAACGGTAAAGTATATTTTTACCAATAGATGATTTATGATATGCCAGCAAAAAGATCTCTTTACTGTCCTCATACCTGCCATTTGCAGCATAAATTTCGCCGACAACACATAAAGTACGGACATTTTTCACTCGTCTCCAGTCGATGCTGTCTACGATATTCATGGCACCTTTATAGTCTTTATCCTGAACCAGCTTATTGATCTCTTCCAGCTTTATCCGAAATTCTTCTTTGTCCAATGTATTCACCAACTTTCCATAATTATGTTCAGTGTATCATATGCCCATATCCTTGTCAAAAGATTAAAACGCGGGCTGTGACACTGTTCCCTGAATTGTTACTGGGCACAAAGTGAGCAGTAACCCTGCACTACCTGAAATACTCTGTTTATCCTGAACTGATGACTGATAAAATCATCCAGTCCCGTACATGTGATCAATGTCTGGATATCACTGATACTGTCCAGAAGATAGTTCTGTCTGCTGCTGTCCAGCTCTGAAAGAACATCATCCAGAAGCAGGATCGGAGTATCCTTAATTTTTCTTTTTACAATATAAATCTCTGATAATTTAAGTGAAAGTGCAGCTGTCCTCTGCTGCCCCTGTGAACCATATCTGCGAATATCAATTCCATTTGCCATAACACATAGATCATCTCTGTGCGGTCCAACGGAAGTCAGTTTCATCCTCATATCTCTTTCACGATTGCTGCTTATAGCACTTTCCAGTTCCTCAGATTCAGCACTTGGCTCATAGATTACTTCAAGCTCTTCCAGACCGCCAGTAAGATTATAGTGAATTTTTCTGACAGTCTCATTCAGTTCTCTAATAAACTCTCTGCGCTTCTCAATAATTCTTCGTCCATACTCTGCCATCTGCATATCCCAGATTTCAAGCGTACTTTTCAGTGATGGCTGAACATAAATGTCCTTCAGCAACTTATTTCTCTGATTTACAATATGATTATAAGACGCAAGATCGGTCAGATAAATCTTATCCAGCTGACACAATTCCAGATCAAGAAATCTACGTCTCTCGCCCGGTCCGTTTTTTATGATATTCATATCCTCGGGAGAAAAAAACACCAGATTGACAACTCCAAACAGTTCACTTGCCTTTTTTATAGGCAGTCCGTTGATCGCCACGCCTTTTGCCTTATTCTTTCTCAGGTGCATATCAATCTTATAAGAAAGTTCGTCCCTGTTCACCATCATCCGAATATGAGCTTCATCCTCCCCAAATCGTATCATATCCTTATCCTTGCTTCCCTTATGCGACTTGGTTGTTCCGCATAAATAAATCGCTTCCAGGATATTTGTCTTTCCCTGGGCATTATTTCCATAAAAAATATTTGTTCCCGGCGACAGGTCAAGTTCCAGAGATTCATAATTTCTGAAATTTTTTAATTGAACAGATTCAATATACATTTACTCACCTGATCACTTTAATCTCATTTCCGTCGTAAGAAACAACGTCACCTTCATAAACTTTACGTCCGCGGCGTTCGTCTACTTCACCGTTTACTTTTACCAGTCCGTCACTGATAACATACTTTGCTTCAACCCCATCCTGAACCAAATCTGCAAGTTTCAGTAACTGACCCAATTTTATAAATTCATCTCTGATCTTAATTTCTTCCATTGTCATTTACTCCCTATCTTGCCTGGTTCTGGTTGATATTTACAGGCAGAATCAAATATGTGTAATTTTCATCATCATCTCTGATAAAGCATGGCGCTTTTGGATTTACGAGGTAGATACTGATTGTTTCATCATCAATAACCTTAAGGGCATCAATCAAAAATCTCGGGTTAAATCCAATCAGAATATCCTTGCCCTCTTTATTAATATCAATATTTTCATTCATGGAACCCATGGCAGAATCAATACGCAGTTCCATAGAATTATCAGTAATTTCAATAATGATCGGTTTCTTTTCTCCCTCTCTTACCAGCAATGTGGCACGGTCAATACAATCCAGAAATTCTTTCTTGTTGATTACGATCTTTGTTTCATAATCACTGGAAAGCATCTGATCAATACGGAAGTATTCACCGTCGATCAGTCTGGAAACAACTATTGTCTGGTCGAATTCAAATAAAATGTGATTCTTTGAAAAATAAATATTTACAATGTCGTCAATCTCACCGGAAAGAATTTTACTGATTTCATTCAAAGTCTTACCAGGTACAACAACCTTACGGTCAGCATAGTCTTTCTTTAATTCCATACGTCTTATGGCAATACGGTGTCCGTCCAGGGAAACAATTTTCAGATAATTATCTTTAATTTCAAACAGTTCACCAGTCATTAATTTGTTTGTTTCGTTAGAAGCAATTGAGAAAATTGTCTGTCTAATCATTTCTTTAAGAGTGAATTGTGAAATAGTTAAACTCTCTTCTCTTTCAATAATTGGGAGATACGCAAAATCTTCTCCTGATTTACCAGGAATTGTGAATTTTGCTTTTTCACAGGTAATGGTGGCAGTAAGTTTTTCATCTGTTTTTATAGTAACTTCATTATCTGGGAGACGACGAATGATTTCATAAAAGATTTTTGCATCGAGTGCAATAACACCTTTTTCTTCAATAATGCCGTCAACAATTGTTTCAATGCCTAATTCCATATCATTGGTTGTAAATTTAATTTGATTTGTTGTTGCATCTATTAATATACATTCAAGGATTGGCATAGTTGTTTTGGAAGGAACTGCCTTGAGTGAGATACTTACACTTTTAAGAAGGTTACTTTTCTGGAAAATAATTTTCATAATGTGTATAACTTCCTTTCTGGGTGATGTGTGTTTTTTATAGATAAATATATAAAAGAAATCCGTCGTCGCCGCCGTAGGGGATGTGAATATGTGAAAAACTCCATTTCAGGTTGATTTTTCAAGGGTTTTGAATATGGATAACTTCGTGTACAGAGGTACTTAAAGTATGTGAATAACTTGTGTACAATTCTACCGCCCGAAAAGGGGCAGAAAGTTATACACACTTATACACATTCAATCAACATCTTATACACAAGTTATACAGTCAGTTATCCTCATCCCTGTGGATTAATTTTTTTCTTCAAGGTTTCGATGGTATTTTTAAGGTTTTCATCGTTTGCAATTTCTTTTTCAATTTTATCAATACCATGCATAACGGTAGTATGGTCACGATTTCCCAAACATTTTCCAATTGATTTCAAAGGTGTAGAAATAATTTCTCTGCACAGATACATAGCAACCTGACGAGGGGTTACAATTTTTGAGTTACGTTTATTTCCGGAAAGGTCGTCTACTGAAACATCGAAATGCTCTGCGACCATAGAAATAATGTATTCAGGTGTAATTACTTTCTTCTCATCCGGAGAGATAATGTCTTTCAGTGCTTGTTCTGCAAGTTCAAGTGTAACTTCTTTCTTTTCAAGTTTGGCAAAAGCCATAACTTTGTTGATTGCACCTTCCAGCTCACGAATGTTGGATTTAATATTAGTTGCGATGTATTTGATCACTTCTTCATTAATATCATATCCATCCATTTCTTCTTTTTTATGAAGGATTGCCATTCGGGTTTCATAATCCGGCAGCGTGATGTCTGCAATCAGTCCCCATTCAAAGCGTGAACGGAAACGTTCTTCGAGAATTTCCATATCTTTTGGTGGTTTATCTGATGAAATAATAATCTGCTTCTTTGCACTGTGCAGACTGTTGAAAGTATGGAAAAATTCCTCCTGTGTAGATTCCTTTCCTATAATAAACTGAATATCATCGACCAGAAGAACATCAATATTTCTGTATTTTTCACGGAATTTGGTCATTGCTGAGTTATTTCCGTTTCGGATTGTTTCGATCAGTTCGTTTGTAAATTCCTCGCTGGTAACATACAGTACTTTACTGTTTTCATCGTGATCAATAATAAAATGCGCAATAGAGTGCATCAGGTGAGTCTTGCCCAGACCGGCGCCACCATAGATAAACAGCGGATTATAGGTATCTCCCGGAGATTCGGCAACTGCAAGCGCGGCTGCCTGAGCAAATTTATTATTACTTCCAACTACAAAAGTATCAAAAGTATATTTTGGATTCAGATGAGCCTCTTCGCAGCGTGCATCCTGAGACTGTGCTTTCTGGGAGACAGTATCTTTTTTCGGAACATCTTCCGGTAATATGAAATTAATATCACAGTTTTCCATTCCGGTAACCTCGCTGATTGTTACCTGGAGTGGAAGTTTGTACTTTTTACTTATATAATTGAGACCAACCTGCTCAGATGGCACAATAATAGTGACCACATTGTCAACTACTTCATAAACTGTCAGAGGCTTTAGCCATGTGTTAAAAGAGACGTCAGACAGATCATGTTCAGTTTTGACGATTTGCAGGATTTCATCCCATTTTTCCACAACTTTGTTCATTTTTGGTTCTCCCGGTTCGTTTTACTTCTATATTTAAGTGTATGTAGAGTCTGTTTTTTCACAAACTCTGGCCGTATTCTTTAAAAAAGACATAAATATCCTTATATATATTATAATAAAACCATAGTTTTAGCAATGTATATTTGATGGAAATGTGGAAAAAAAAGTTATCCCCACTTTTTATGTGGATTAGTGTGGATAACAGTGGATAAGCCTACATTGATTAACATAATTCGACATTATCTACTTGAAATCCCCCAAAATATGTGTATAATTTTATGCACTGTCGAAAAGGCGGAAATAAAAGAGATTTTTCTGAATATGTGTAAAATTAAGGGATAAAAAGTGGAAAGATTTGCAGGTATTCCACAAGTTATCCACAAGTTATCCACAAATTGTGGATAATGTTACGTAAACCAATTTAATAATCCACAATCCCCTGAAAAACCCGATAAATCTTTGTGTAAATAATACTTGACGAATCTGCTCTTTATGAATATAATTGAAATGATGTTCTAATAAGTGAAGTAAGCAGGGATTTTGAAGAATAATTCGCATTCTCTGACTACTGAGAAGTTACAAAATTTAACATGGATAATAGATAAAGGAGGTGCTTTACCTATGAAAATGACATTTCAGCCGAAAAAAAGATCTAGAGCGAAAGTTCATGGCTTCAGAGCTCGTATGAGCACAAAAGGTGGTCGTAAAGTATTAGCTGCCAGAAGATTAAAAGGAAGAAAGCATTTATCAGCCTAAGAATAAGACCGCAGTTATGTGGTCTTTTCTTCTCTTAAAAAAGAGATTATGAAAGGGGATTCTATGCAAAGATCAGAGTCCTTAAAAAAAAATCAAGATTTTCAAAAAGTATACAAAAATGGAACATCAAAAGGTAATCGGTATCTGGTGATGTACGTGCTGAAAAATCAGTACATGAAGAATCGTCTGGGAATATCAGTAAGTAAAAAAGTAGGGAATAGTGTGGTCCGCCACAGACTCACCAGATTGATAAGAGAGAGTTATCGGTTAAATGAAGCGGAATTTGAAAATGGTTTGGATATTGTAGTAGTTGCGCGCCCTCAGGCAAAGGACAGAACCTATCATGAGATAGAGAGTGCCTTGATGCATCTGGCAGGCAAGCATTGCATAGCAGGTAAGAACAATGATAAAGAAGTTTCTGATCAGAATAATTAAACTCTATCAAAAGTATATATCACCGATGAAGAGAACAAAATGTCCTTATATTCCCACATGTTCTCAATATGGTTTAGAAGCAATCGAAAAATATGGTGCATTAAAGGGCGGTCTCCTTGCGGCATGGAGGATACTTCGCTGTAATCCACTCTCCCACGGAGGCTATGACCCTGTACCGTAAAGACAGGAATGTACCGGAAAATTGAATATCGATCAAAGGAACCTCCTGTCACTTATGGATTCTAGGAGGAAATGAACTTGGAAATGATTTTAGCGACAAAGAGCAGCACTCCTATCATTGGTCAGCTTGCGACCATCATGGGATGGATCATGGATGGTATCTACAGACTGCTGAATGTATTCGGAATTCAGAATGTCGGTCTTTGTATCATCATCTTCAGTATCCTTATTTATGCTCTTATGACCCCACTGCAGATCAAACAGCAGAAGTTTTCCAAACTGAGTGCGATCATGCAGCCGGAACTTCAGAAGATTCAGAAGAAGTACAAGGGAAAGAATAACGATCCTGCTGCTATGCAGAAGATGCAGGAAGAGACACAGGCTGTATATCAGAAATATGGTGTATCTCCTACAGGAAGCTGTGTACAGCTTGCAATTCAGTTCCCTATTTTGATGGCATTGTATCAGGTTATTTACAAGATTCCTGCATATGTTGGCAGCGTTAAAGATATTCTTGCATCTGCTGTTACAAACATTACAGGTGTCAGCGGATATACAGATATCCTGCAGCAGTTCATCACAGATAACAACATGACCAGAGTTCGTCTTGTTTTAGATGGAAACAATGCTACAAGTAATTCTGTAACAGATTTCTTATATGCATTGTCACCATCACAGTGGAAAACTCTTGCTGAGACAAGCCAGTTTTCAGGTTTTACTGATACACTGAACAGTACAGCAAAAGAGATTTCACATGTGCAGAACTTCTTTGGTCTGAACATCGCTGATCAGCCACTGACTTATATTAAAGCCGCTTTTGTCGGCGGATCTATTCTTATTGCAATTGCTGCAATCCTGATCCCAATCCTTGCATGGGCTACACAGATGATCAACTTAAAGTTGATGCCTCAGGCAGGACAGCAGGGTAACGGAGATTCACAGCAGGATGCAATGATGAATTCCATGAAGACCATGAATACAGTAATGCCACTGATGTCAGCTGTATTTTGTTTCACATTCCCTGTAGGTCTTGGTATTTACTGGGTTGCAAGTGCAGCAGTAAGAAGTGTACAGCAGCTTATTATCAACAAACACATGGACAAGATCCAGATTGAAGACCTGATCAATGAGAATATGAAGAAGATGGAGAAGAAACGTGAAAAAGCGGGACTTCCACCTCAGAAGATCACTAATCAGGCTCATCAGAGTGCCAAAAATATCAACAAAATTGAAAAAGGCATGAGCAATACTGATGTCGAGACAAGAGCGAAGAAAGTCGAAGAATCTTACAAAAACGCTTCCAATGCAAAACCAGGCAGTATTACTGCAAAAGCTAATATGGTTAAAGCATTTGATGAGCGTAATAAGAAGAAGTAGTCAGGAACGGAGGGGTTGGCATGGAGGATTATATCCAGTTTTCAGCGAAAACAAAGAGTGAAGCAATCACAAAAGCATGTATCGAGCTTGGCGTATCCAGTGACCAGCTTGACATTCAGGTAATAACAGAAGGCAGCAACGGATTCTTTGGAATCGGAAGTAAGCCTGCAATTATCAAGGTTCGCAAAGTTGAACCGGTTTCTGAAGAGCAGGAAATGAAAGAAATCGTAGAGACAGTGAAGCTTGATTCTTTTAAGGAAGAAGTTCCTGTAAAAGAAGAGAAGAAACCGGAACCTGTAAAACAGGAAAAGAAAGAAACAAAGTCTGTTTCTGAGAAACCAAGACAGCCGAAGCCTGCAAAGGAGAAAGCTGCCAAGGAAAAACAGCCAAGAGAGCCAAAGAAAGATTACAAAGAGTCAAAACAGACCAGAGAAAAAGCGGCAAAACCTGTAAAACCAGCGAAGCCGGTAGAGATCATCACTGATCCGGAAGAGATCAAAGAAGTAGAGAACAGAGCAAAGGAATTCCTGCGTGATGTATTTGCTTCCATGAATCTCGGAGAAGTAGAGATCACATCCGAATACAACACAACAGACGGAAGTCTGGAAGTTGACTTTGAAGGTGAGGATATGGGTATCCTCATTGGTAAGAGAGGTCAGACTCTTGATTCTCTTCAGTATCTGACAAGTCTTGTAGTAAACAAAGGAAAATCAAATTACATCCGTGTAAAACTTGATACCGAAGATTACCGCAAACGCCGTAAAGAAACACTGGAGAACCTTGCAAGAGGTATCGCTTATAAAGTAAGAAAGACCCGCAAACCGGTTATTCTTGAGCCAATGAATCCTTATGAGAGAAGAATTATTCATTCTGCTCTCCAGGGAAATAAATTTGTTGAGACAGTAAGCGAGGGTGAAGAGCCATACCGCCATGTAGTGGTTAAATTAAAAAGAAATTAATAGCGTAAGATAAAAAAGAATGTTATTCTAGGTGAAAGCGTGAATAACACGTAACTTTGCGTGTGGACTTTTACCTGGGATAACATTTTTTGTATTAACATAATAATGTTAATATAATAAAAATGAGAATTGAGACGAAATTTCCTGTCATATTAGGGGAATTATAGTGTAAGAGATGTCTTTTTTGAGCATTTTTTGATAAAATGCGCAGAGCTTAACCAAATCAAGTAAGTCTCCTGTTTCAATTGGGAATATCCGCTTGACTGAAAATACAGGAAACAGAAAAGGATATTTTATGGTTATAAAAAAAGTTCAACATCTCCTGATGGAATACAAAAAAAAGAATTGAACTAAATGCGAAGAAAAATTGAACCTAAAATAGTGGGGCAAAACAGAAATCGAACAAAAAAACAAGCAGCAGAAGAGAAATATTTATGTATATAATAGGGATATTACAAAGAAAAATACAGACCTGATCTGTAATATTCCTGTTATTTACATAAAAATACAGACTGAATAGATACAGCTTTCTAAAATTGAACTTAAATTATTGAGAAATAGGTAATTGCGAAACTCGCGAAGCTCGTTCGTAATCTTGAACCAGAACAAGGAAGAATTCGTGCGCTGCACGAATTCTGGAAGAAAAAACGAATAATTGGAGATTGTAGGCGCACTTTAATA
>ENA-OQKY01000512-OQKY01000512.1-human-gut-metagenome-genome-assembly--contig:-NODE-512-length-35964-cov-36.083378_pt1 | contig 35964 bp, 42 predicted proteins | sample MGYA00242652_ERZ504805 | MGnify/ENA primary metagenome ERZ504805 (study PRJEB26092, sample SAMD00036400) | human gut metagenome | host: Homo sapiens | study: EMG produced TPA metagenomics assembly of... | reverse complement strand
AGCTTATTAAAGTGCGCCTACAATCTCCAATTATTCGTTTTTTCTTCCAGAATTCGTGCAGCGCACGAATTCTTCCTTGTTCTGGTTCAAGATTACGAACGAGCTTCGCGAGTTTCGCAATTACCTAGTGGATGTTAATACGTAGCGGCAAGGCAGTCTACTTACCAATAATCATGAATTACGCTATAAAAAAAGATAGCTATCCCCGAGAATAACTACCTTGTTATCATTTCATAATACTGTTGATATAGCCCCTTGCTTTTACCCTTTAATATTATAAAAGATTTGAGAAATTATAGCAATAGATATACAAAAATTTATGTACTATATTAAATCATCAATAGACTTCACATCCGAACTTACTATTCCAACACGTTACAGTGCCATATTTTTTTCTACCGCCTGCATTCTGTTCTCAAGATTTGCAACATGTTCTATCAGGTAACTGGTTTGTACTGTATTCACATGATTATTATGCGCCGCTTCTACAGCTTCATTAAATTTCTTCACCAAATAACCATGATTTTCCGCTAAGATTGAAATATTTCTGTCAGTTACATTTTCAAGATGAAGTTTGATACCGTTTACTTCTTTTTTCAAATCACAAATATCCTGCTGTAACGGTTCAATAGCTTTCTGAACGGTAATTTCTACTGTTTCCTTCACTGTAGCTTCTACTGTTTCCTTCACTGTAGCTTCTACCGTTTCCCTCACTGTAGCTTCCATCATTTCCTTTAACATTTTCATGTCATTTTTATCCAGCATGTTTCTCACCTCCTGACATACCTGTCTCTTTATTTCTTTTCTGCTGATTATAACAAGCCCTGGATATGAAGTCTATTGATTTTTCAATATTCCATATATAACCATTCTCTATATTTAAGTTTCTTTTTATAACGTATTTCATAATTCTTCTGTATCATAATTATTTGCAGGGTAAATATCGTGAAAAAGCAATTTCTCGATTGAATTGATTTATTCAGAAATGAAAAAAAGCCCACAAACCCAATTCTCAGGTTTATAGACTTATCTTTCGTAGGTAGTAGCGAGAGGGGGATTCGAACCCTCGACACCACGGGTATGAACCGTGTGCTCTAGCCAACTGAGCTATCTCGCCATTTTCTTTTAAGATATGGAACCTATAGGGCTCGAACCTATGACCCTCTGCTTGTAAGGCAGATGCTCTCCCAGCTGAGCTAAGATTCCATACTGAATCTAACAGATCTCTCTGTCAAGTAGCGAGAGGGGGATTCGAACCCTCGACACCACGGGTATGAACCGTGTGCTCTAGCCAACTGAGCTATCTCGCCATTTTCTTTAAGATATGGAACCTATAGGGCTCGAACCTATGACCCTCTGCTTGTAAGGCAGATGCTCTCCCAGCTGAGCTAAGATTCCATATTGAGTTTGTTTCGGATGACTTATTTGTTGTCCGCTCCGTAACTTGCTTTGCTATTATATAATGGATTTTGTCGTATGTCAACACCTATTTTGAAATATTTTTAATTTTTTTTATTTTTTTAATTGTTTATGCATTTATCGTTGATTCTGTCACTTTCTACGTTTTTTGCAGCAGAATCTTTCACCTGCAATGGGCCTCTTTATCTACACTGAGTTTTTTTACCGCAGTACAATCTCACACAGAGTATTTTATATTTAAAAAGATTCCCTTTCCAGTCAAACTGATCCGGATCGGGAATCTTTTATCACCTGTCAAAGAAAAGTCATTCTCCAGGGCCTGTTTTATTTATTACTCAACATCTTCTGCTGCTTCAGTTGTCTCTGCGGTTTCTTCTGCATCGTCATCTGTGTTATCTGCATCTTTGCTGTCTGCCGCATCTGATTCTTCAGTATCTGTGCTGTCATCAAAAGGAATTACGGCACCGTCGTATTTTTCATTGATGAAGTCTTTGATTTCATCAGATTTCAGTACATCTACAAGTGCCTGGATCTTTTCGCTGTCTTCGTTGCCTTCTTTTACTGCGATTACGTTTACATATGTTTTAGCAGCTTCAGAATCGGATTTCTCATATGCAAGTGCATCTTTTCCTACAGAGAAGCCTGCTTCCAGAGCATAGTTTCCGTTTAATACTACATAAGCTGTCTCACCTGTAACACGTGCTACCTGTGCTGCTTCCAGTTCTACAATCTCTACGTTGTGAGGATTCTCTTCGATATCCTTAACTGTTGCATTTAATCCTGCGCCATCTTTCAGTGTGATGATACCGTTATCCTGGAGAAGAAGAAGTGCTCTCGCTTCGTTTGTTGTATCATTTGGTACTGCAATGGAATCTCCATCTTCAAGATCATCCAGACTGTCTTTTGTTCCAGGATAGATTCCGAATGGCTCGTAGTGAATTCCGCCGGCGTTTACAAGATGTGTACCTTTTTCTTCATTGAACTGTTCCAGATATGGAATATGCTGGAAATAGTTTGCATCGAATTCTCCGCTCTCTACAACCTCATTTGGTCTTACATAATCATCAAATACTGTAACTTCAAGGTCATATCCCTCTTTTTCAAGAAGTGTTTTCGCTTCATCAAGAATCTCTGCATGAGGTGTTGCAGATGCTGCAACTGTGATTGTCTTATCATCATCCTTTGCGTAAACACCTGTGCTTAATGTTCCTGCTACTAATACTCCTGTTAAAACTGCTGCTACTAATTTTTTCATAATAATTGTCCTCCTGCATTTTTTATTTTTAACTTTTCATTATTGTTCAATATCAACTATCCCGCGAAGTGTTTTGACATGTATATGTCTAAACACTGAAACATACAATTCAAAATCACACCACAAAAAACGATTTTCAAATATTTTTTATTTTATAATTACTTTCTTCTATCAATCTTATTAGCAATCAGCATTCCCACTGACTGGAAAATCTGTACCAAAATTACCAACAGGATTACTGTTACGATCATAATATCTGACTGATATCTGTAATATCCATAACGAATAGCGATATCACCAAGACCGCCTCCTCCGACCGCACCGGACATCGCTGAATAACCAAGGATAGTTCCGATTGCAATGGTTGCTCCCGTGATCAGTGAAGTTCTGGCTTCTACCAGAAGCACTTTCACGATAATTCTCATGTTGCTTGCGCCCATGGCTCTGGCTGCTTCAATCACACCTGCATCTACTTCTTTAATAGAAGATTCCACCATTCGTGCAATAAAAGGAATCGCTGCCACAACCAACGGCACTATTGTTGCTGTAGATCCGTAGCTCTTTCCGACTACTGCTCTTGTAAATGGAATTAACAGGATCAGCAGGATCAGGAATGGAATACTTCTTACAATATTGGCAACTGCGTCCAATATTTTGTACAGAACTGCATTTGGTTTCAGACCTTCTTTATCAGTAACCGCCAACAGCACTCCCATCGGAAGTCCGAACAGATATCCCAGAATCGTGGAAAGAAGTGTCATATAAAGTGTTTCGCCAACACCCTGTACGATCATCATTATTGTATCGCTATCCCACATACTCTGTCACCTCCCCGATCGTCAGTCCTCTGTCTGTCAGATATTTCTTCATCTGCTCTGTATTGGTACTGCCTTTCATAAATTCCAGAATCATCTCACCCTTCGCAACACCGCCAACATTCTTGGTGTCTGCCTTCAGGATATTGACAGGCTCCTTAAACGTAAGAATCAGATTCGCAATGACCGGTTCAAAAGCAGAATTCTCTGAGAATACGATTCGTATCTTCTCACCACTCTTAATCTCTGTCTGTGCTTTATCTGTCTCTGCATCAATATCTGAACCGGAATCCTTACGGATCAGCTCTTTCGCCACCTCTGACTGAGGATTTGCAAAAATATCTGCAACCAGTCCCTTCTCAACCACTTCACCCTCATACATGATTGCCACATGTGTACAGATCTCACGCACAACTGACATCTGATGAGTAATGATCACAATGGTAATTCCAAACTGCTTATTGATTTCTTTCAGTAATTCCAGAATAGAAGAAGTTGTCTGCGGATCCAGTGCACTGGTCGCCTCGTCACAAAGAAGAATCTTTGGATCTGATGCAAGTGCTCTCGCAATCGCAACTCTCTGCTTCTGACCACCAGAAAGCTGCGCCGGATAAGCATTCTGCCTGTCTCCCAGACCAACGATGTCCAGCAGCTCTGCTGCTCTCTTTCTGGCCTCCGCTTTCTTCTTTCCTTTAATATAAAGTGGGAAACAGACATTGTCGATTACCGACTTCTGCATCAGAAGATTGAAATGCTGGAAAATCATTCCAATCTCTTCTCTCTGTTTCCTTAACTCTTTCTCCGAAAAATCTCCAAGAGACTTCCCATCTATCAAAACCCGTCCTTCCGTCGGAACCTCCAGGAAATTCATACATCGTACCAATGTACTCTTCCCAGCTCCAGACATACCGATAATTCCATATATATCACCAGAATCAATAGACAGGTTCACATCCCGTAAAGCCTCAACAACACCATCCTTTGTGTCAAAAGACTTTCGGACATTCTCAATAACAATCCCTGACATATCTTTTATCTACCTCTTTCTTTTCCCTGCTCCGTTGAGCATGAACATACTATACCACGCAATCTCAGATTGCGCCAATTCATAAAACCTAGCGCCAGTTATAGTCTAAAGTTATACTTTCATCACTTTACCACGATAAATTTTATATCTCATCATATCTCAATTTTTGTCAAGCAGGTATTCGTAATCCGCTTCACTACTTACTCATAACCAAATAACTACTTCAGAATCCCCTCTATCCGATTTTGGCTAAAAGTACAAAAAGGGGCGCTGCCAAAGCAGCCGCCCCTCTCATAATCCATATTTTCCACTTTCAACCACACAAATCAATAAGTCCCACGTGGGCATCCCTACCCAACCTGGCAAATCAGCCAAGTTAGTAAACTTCCCCTCCACCACAATCCAAGCGCTGTTTCTAAAAAAGCGCAAGGGTGGAGTCCAGAGGAGGGACAGCGCTTTCTGTCCTTCCTCTGGGAACCTACCGTCTTGGAAAGAGTTTATTTAAAATATTCCACACCAGACTCGAAGATCTGAATATCCTGCTCACCATAGATATTAATAGCAACCCCGTCTCCACGGCGTTCGCTATGCGCCATCTTACCAAGAATACGACCATCCGGGCTCGTAATACCTTCGATGTTCATATAAGAACCATTGACATTCCACTCCTCATCAACGCTAAGCTGACCATCCGGAGTCACATACTGCGTAGCAACCTGTCCGTTTGCAAACAGTTTCTCAAGCCACTCGTCATTAGCAACAAAACGACCTTCTCCATGAGAAGCCGGATTGCAGTAAACTCCGCCAAGCTGAGCCTTCTGCAGCCAAGGAGATTTATTACTAACAACCTTAGTATAAACCATCTTAGAGATATGACGTCCAATAGTATTAAATGTCAGTGTCGGAGAATCTGCCTTCTGTCCGCAGATCTCACCATAAGGTACAAGGCCAAGTTTGATCAGCGCCTGGAAACCATTGCAGATACCAAGTGCAAGACCATCACGCTCATTAATGAGTTTCATAACCGCTTCTTTGATCTTCGCATTCTGGAATGCAGTTGCAAAGAATTTTGCAGAACCATCCGGTTCATCACCTGCGGAGAATCCGCCAGGGAACATAATGATCTGTGCCTGATCAATAGATTTCTCAAACAATTCTACAGAATCATGGATATCTTCTGCAGTCAGGTTCTTGAATACTTTTACATCTACTTCTGCGCCTGCACGTTCAAATGCACGTGTACTGTCATACTCGCAGTTTGTTCCAGGGAATACCGGAATAAATACACGAGGTTTTGCAACTTTATTTTTGCATACATAAATGCTGTCTGCATGATAAAGTTTTTCTTCTCTGTCAGCAGCTTCTTTATCATTCTCAGAAGAAACAGTTTTGAATACTTTCTCCAGAGTACCTTTCCATGCATTCTCAGCTTCTGCTACAGTGATCACTGTATTTCCATAAGAGAAGTTACCATCACCAGTTACTTCACCGATCACTGTATAAGTAATGGAAAGTTCGCCAACTTTGTCTGCCGGAACTTCCAGAATGATATCGCCAAATCCAGGTGCAAAGAAATCTCTAGGATCAAGATTGTGCTCAATCTTCACGCCCATACCATTACCAAATGCCATCTTCGCAACTGCTGCTGCAATACCATGGCGGTCAAGTGCATAAGCAGAAACAACTTTGCCTTCCTGCATATCTTTATGAAGTTTCTCATACTGATCCATGATTCCTGCATAATCCGGAAGATCATACTGATCTTTCGGTGCACGAAGCCATACCAGTTTATTTCCTGCTTTCTTTAATTCCGGTGTGATCACATCCTGGATCTTCGCAACATCAACTGCGAAAGATACCAGTGTAGGAGGTACATCAATGTCATTGAAAGTACCGGACATACTGTCCTTACCGCCGATAGACGGAAGTCCGAATCCCATCTGTGCCGCATAAGCACCAAGGAGTGCTGCGAACGGCTGACTCCATCTCTTAGGATCTTCGGTCATACGACGGAAGTATTCCTGGAATGTGAAACGGATCTTCTTATAGTCACCGCCTGTAGCCACAATTCTTGCAACGGATTCTGTTACTGCATAAGCAGCTCCGTGATATGGGCTCCAGGAGGATAAGTACGGGTCAAAGCCATAGCTCATCATGGTTACAGTATCTGTCTTACCATTCTGTACCGGAACTTTTGCAACCATGGACTGAGTCTCTGTAAGCTGATATTTACCACCGTATGGCATAAATACACTGCCAGCTCCGATGGAACCGTCGAACATTTCCACAAGTCCTTTCTGGGAGCATACATTTAAGTCTGCCAGAGTTTCCATCCATTTTGCTTTTACATCCGCTACGTCCGGACGTTCTTCAAAAAGGTTGCCTTCTTTGTTTGGAATCTCTACTTCTACAGTTGTTTCCTGATGTGCACCGTTGGTATCCAGGAATGCACGGGAAATATTTACGATTTCCTTGCCGCGCCATACAAGTACCAGACGAGGATCTTCTGTAACAACAGCTACAGGAATTGCCTCCAGGTTCTCTTCATTTGCATAGCCAAGGAAAGTATCTACATCTTTCGGGTCAACTACTACAGCCATACGTTCCTGGGATTCGGAAATTGCGATCTCAGTTCCGTCAAGGCCTGCATATTTCTTCGGAACTTTGTCAAGGTCTACTCTCAGACCTGCTGCCAGTTCACCGATTGCAACGGAAACACCGCCTGCACCAAAGTCATTACATTTCTTAATAATGTGGCTAACTTCCTCACGACGGAACATACGCTGAATCTTACGCTCAGTAGGAGCATTACCTTTCTGAACCTCAGCGCCGCATACTTCGATGGAAGCTTCTGTATGAACCTTGGAGGAACCTGTTGCACCACCGATACCGTCACGTCCTGTACGTCCGCCAAGTAAGATGATGATATCACCTGGATCAGAATTCTCACGAATAACTGCACGTCTTGGAGCTGCACCCATAACAGCACCGATCTCCATACGTTTTGCAACATAGTTTGGGTGATAAACTTCTTTTACATAGCCGGTTGCAAGACCGATCTGGTTTCCGTAGGAGCTGTAGCCGTGAGCTGCGCTTCTTACCAGTTTCTTCTGTGGAAGTTTACCTTTGAGAGTTTCTTTTACAGAAACGGTCGGGTCTGCTGCACCTGTTACACGCATCGCCTGATATACATAAGTACGTCCGGAAAGCGGGTCACGGATCGCGCCGCCGAGGCAGGTAGCTGCACCACCGAATGGCTCGATCTCAGTCGGATGGTTATGTGTTTCGTTCTTGAAGTTGATCAGCCACTCTTCTTCCTTTCCGTCTACGTCTACAGGAACTACAATACTGCAGGCATTGATTTCATCAGACTCTTCCTGGTCTGCAAGTTTGCCTTCTGCTTTCAGTTTCTTCATTGCCATAAGAGCCAGATCCATCAGGCAGACAAATTTGTCTTTGCGGCCTTTGTAGAGTTCTTCTCTGTCAGCAAGATATTTATTATATGTATCTACGATCGGTGCTTTGTAATCACCTTCATCAAATTTTACGTCTGTCAATTCTGTGGAGAATGTTGTGTGACGGCAGTGATCAGACCAGTAAGTATCCAGTACACGAATTTCTGTCATGGACGGATCACGTTTCTCTTCTCCGTTAAAATAATGCTGGATATGCTGGAAATCTTTGAATGTCATAGCCAGATTTAAGGAGTCATAAAGTGCCTTTAATTCTGCTTCCGGCATTTCTTTGAATCCGTCGAAGATCTTAACATCTTCCGGTTCCGGGAATACAGTTACCAGAGTTTCCGGTTTCTGAAGTCCTGTCTCACGGGAATCTACAGGGTTGATGCAGTGATGTTTGATGGCATCAAATTCCTCATCTGTGATAGTTCCTTCGATCACGTATGTTGTTGCGGAGCGGATGATCGGCTGTGCATTCTCATCCAGGAACTGTACGCACTGAACAGCGGAATCTGCTCTCTGGTCAAACTGTCCAGGTAAAAATTCTACAGAGAAAATATGAGAGCCTTCTGCTGACTCAAAATTCTCCAGATATAAATCATCTACAGGTGGCTCTGCAAAAACAGTTTTGCATGCTTTATCAAAAACTTCATCAGAAATATTCTCTACATCATAGCGGATCAGCACACGGACTGCTGTTACGGATTTGATTCCCAGATAGCTGCTGATCTCATGTTTTAACTCCTTTGCCTGTACAGCGAAGGCCGGTTTCTTTTCTACATAGACACGTCTTACGTTACTCATAATAAATAGAAACTCCTTTCCTTTTGTGTATCGTACTTTTATATTCTCGGTACATCAACTTCCACAATCATTCCTGCTGCCACGGCCTGGTCAACTGCCGACACAGCTTGAATATTTGTTTTCTTTATAGTATCATATGAAATATCATTAGTAAAATTAATATATCTTATATTTTTTATTAGCATTATTAATAAGTATAATACCCCACCACAATTAATTTCACAAACCACCTTGTCAATGAAAGGAGATCCTATATGGACATTAATCTGGAATTATATAAAGTCTTCTATTACGTAGCCACCACCCTGAGTTTCTCGGAAGCATCCCGCCAGCTCTTTATTTCCCAGTCAGCGGTCAGTCAATCTATCAAGACTCTGGAAAAAAAGCTGAACCATCCCCTGTTTATCCGAAGCACAAAGAAAGTTCTGCTTACTCCCGAGGGCGAACTTCTGCTTCAGCACGTAAAGCCAGCATTGCAGCTTCTGGATGAAGGCGAATCCCTTCTGTCCGGTGACAATCTGCTGAAAGGTCAGCTGCGTATCGCAGCCAGTGACACAATCTGTCGTTACTTTCTCATCGATTATCTGCAGAAATTTCATCAGACTTATCCGGATGTCCGCATCAAAGTAACAAACAGCACATCCATCGGCTGTGTGGAGCTTCTGGAGAAAGGCCAGGCGGATCTGATCGTATGCAATTATCCGAACTCAAGACTTGGCAGTCATTTTCAGACCCGTGTATTAAAAGAATTTCAGGATGTGTTTGTTGCCAACACGGATTATTTTCCTGTGCATACGATCCAGACTGAGCTCGAAGAGCTTCTGAAGTATCCAATTCTGATGCTTTCCCAGAAAAGTACCACCAGTGAATATCTGCATGAAGCATTTACTGCACATAATCTGAAACTCCTGCCGGAAGTAGAATTAAACAGCAATGATCTGCTCCTGGATCTGGCACGGATCGGACTTGGCATCGCCTGTGTTCCGGACTATATGCTGAAAGAAAACGATCAGCTGACGCCGCTGATATTAAAAGACCCGCTGCCGGGACGCCAGCTTGTACTTGCGCAACACGACAGTCTGACCGTCTCACAGGCTGCAGAACGCTTCATCGAAATGTTTAGCTCTATATAGCCACCCAAAATATCACGACAAAAATTTTTCAGTTAATCCTTCCATGAATTCTTTGACTACAGTAAATTGCTTGTTACTGTTCACACGCCACTATCCCGCGAGGTGTTTTGGCATGAATATGCCAAAATCCCGAGACATACGGCGCGAATTTATGCAATTAGCATAAATTCTGTGCATCGCGAAGCGTGTTACTGGGCACGGAGTGAACAGTAACAATTGCTTCCGTCACATAATAAAATTTCCATAAAATAACAGAAGCCCTCATCCAGTACTGAAACAAAATTTTTCATAATCTTGTTTCCACTGAATAAGAGCTTCTTATTATTTTTCTATTCTACCTTTCGGTCAGATTCCTCTGTCTTATTTCGGCATTGCAGCTAATGCATCAGTAATATACTGATTATCGATCGCTGCAAAGAAACCTCCGTCAGCCTTTGTTGCATAGTCCATGTCGATCGGCATCTTTCCAAGTACCGGAACTTTCAGCTCTGCTGCAATCTCGTCGATATGACTCTCACCGAATACTTTGATCGGTTTGCCGCAGTCTGGACATTTCACATAGCTGTAATTCTCTACGATACCAAGTACCGGAATTTTCATCATTTCTGCCATGTTGAAGGCTTTCTTTACGATCATCTTAACCAGATCCTGAGGAGAGGTTACGATCACACTTCCCTCGATCGGCAGAGACTGGAATACTGTCAGCGGAACGTCACCTGTTCCTGGAGGCATATCCACAAAGAGATAATCTACATCGCCCCAGATAACGTCTGTCCAGAACTGTTTTACCATGTTTGCCAGAACCGGTCCTCTCCAGATTACCGGTGTATCTTCTGTAGGAAGCAGAAGGTTGATAGACATTACCTTGATTCCGTTTTTGGTGATCATCGGATAAATGCCTTCATCGTTTGCCATTGCTGCACCTTTTAATCCATACATTTTCGGAATGGATGGTCCTGTGATATCTGCATCCAGGATACCTACTTTGTATCCCTGTGCTGCCATCATATTTGCCAGGGAACCAGTTACGAAAGATTTGCCAACGCCGCCTTTTCCACTGACAACTCCGATCACATGTTTTACATTTGAGTGGGCATTCATTTCAGCCAGTAAGCTCTGCGGCTTCTTGCTGGAACAGCCTTCACAGCTTGATTTGTCACATGATGTGTTGCTGCATTCTTTTGCCATAGTTACATTCTCCTTTATCTTTACGTACTATATGGTACGCATATTACTTCTCATCATGGTTACCCTTTTCTGTCAGTAAATATCTGAAAAAGTAACCTGCAACAAATAATAACACTTCGTTACAATTTATTATTTCATAAATCTGTCAATAGCAATCTCAAGTTCCTTGATCGCGTCTTTGTCACCGTGTTCCACCGCATCTACAATGCAGTGTTCGATATGATCCTGCAGGATGATTTTGCCTGTATTATTAATGGCTGATTTCACTGCTGAGAGCTGTATCAGAACCTCACTGCAGTCCCTTCCGTCCTCTATCATGCGTTTGATAGACTCCATATGACCAATGGCCCTTGAAAGACGGTTCAATACTGCTTTTGTATGTGCATGGCTGTGGTGATGAACATGCTCTCCATGAGAATGTTCAACTACAGTTCCATCCTCCAGCACATGTACATGCGTCTTTTGTTCTTCGCCCATAACATTCTCCTCTCTGCCTCTGAGCATATATAACATCATCTCACACAGATTTCAATATAAATCCACCCTTCACTTCAGACCCCGACCTACATCTACCATCTGCCCGTTTTTCCCCAAGCAAGTAAATACCCCTGCTTTAGTTATAAATGTTCACTTAACTTATTTTTCCTTATAGCGTAAATAATATTATACCACATTTATCAAATTTCTGTAAAGGAACATCTCTGTTTTATTTGTGAAGTTATAATGTCAAAAATAATTGTTCCATCGTCCAGCACAGTTTTCTCGTATGAGACCTCTTTTCCCTTGAATTTGTTCTTAATATATTCTTCCGGATCATCCAGTTCCAGTTCCTCTACAAAGACATCACGCATCTGATTGCGTGGACATTTATTAAATATTTCCCATATCAGTTCATATTCTTTCATTGTTTTTTATTTTCCCTTTTATCTTATTCGTCAAATTGCACAGATTACATTCTCTTTCAAAAAAACTAGTTTGAAATAATTATAATTATTTTTGTATTTTTTGTCAAAATCAATTGCATGAAAAGAAATTATAGCGTATCATTAATATAATTACCAAAACGGCTAATGTTACTGTCTGGTTCCTGAGACCCGCTTTTGTACTTTTCACTGTAACAGAACCTATACAGTAACCCTACAAATCACATATATAAAGGAGAGAAATCTATGAAACTTTTAAAAGACCGAATTCTTAAGGATGGAGTTGTAAAACCGGGAAATATTTTAAAAGTAGACAGTTTCTTAAATCATCAGATGGATATTACTCTCATCAATGAAATCGGTAAAGAATTCAAACGCCGTTTTTCTGACTGTCCTATTACCAAAATTCTTACAATTGAGGCTTCCGGTATCGGTATCGCCTGTATTGCAGCCCAGTATTTTGATGTTCCTGTTATTTTCGCAAAGAAAGCACAGAGTGTAAATCTGGACGGCGAAATGTATTCTACAAAGGTAGAATCTTTTACTCATAAAAAAGTTTATGACGTAATCCTTTCCAAGAAATTCCTTGGACCGGAAGATCATGTACTTCTGATCGACGATTTCCTTGCCAACGGATGCGCACTTCTTGGTCTGATCGATATTGTCAAGGAATCAGGTGCCACACTTGAAGGCGCCGGTATCGTTATTGAAAAAGGTTTCCAGCAGGGCGGCCAGGTAATCCGTGATATGGGCATCCGTCTTGAATCTCTCGCAATCGTTGATTCAATGACTGACAATTCTTTAACTTTCAGAGAATAATTCTCTCCTGTTATCAAAAAATGTAGCAGAGACAGCTATTCGGTTATGCTGTTTCTCTATAAAAAAGACAGAAAAGATAGGTTTTCTTATCTCTTCTGTCTTTTTATTTTACACTTTAGGAGTCGGAGTCTGGGTTGCTTCTGATGTTGGAGCTTTCTCTGACACCTGATCTTGTGATGCAGGAGTTGGCGTTGCCTCTGGTGTAGGAGTTGCTTCCGGAGTCGAATCAGGTGCGATCTCATCTTCTGTATAAGTTCCGTTATCAACCAGAATCTGATAATTATCTTTATCTATCACCTGTGCCCCACAGGTAAATGTTCCTACGATCTTCACACCATTATCATACTGTGAGTAATCTTTTACATCAACTTTCTCACCGGTCAGATAATCAATTGCCATCTGTGCTCCGCCTTTTGCAAGTTCCTCGCGATCCATGAACATAGTAAATGCCATCTTACCTGCAGCAACATCTTTAACTGCCTGTGCTTCACTTCCATATCCGGTAATCACCGGCCATTCATCGCTTCCAGGCTCAAGATCACTGTCACTCAAAACGTCCTCTGCAGCATATGCAAATCCGTCATACGCAGTGCAGATAATATCCGGTGTTTTCTCCTGAGCATAAAATTCATTAATAATAGATTTGAGTTTTGCTTTCGCAGATGTTTCACTCCATCTCATTATTCCGGTATCATCAAATGCTGTATATCCTGATTTACAAACAAGAGTTCCGTCATCCAGATATTCCTGCAATACTTCCAGAATTCCGTTACACAGGAATAATGCACTGTTATCATCCGGAGACCCCATAAGAAATTCAATAGTATAGGATTTCTTATCCTCTCTGGCTTTATCCAGATCCATTTTCTTGACAATCTCTTTCGCAATATCTTTTCCAATTGCTCTGGTATCATAAGCTGCATAATAATTGATATCTGCAGTATCGCGAATCAACGTATCATAAGAAATAACCGGTATCTCCTGTTCTTTGGCGGTTTTCAGGATATCTGTAAGTCCATATGGATCCACAGGATCAATGATCAGCGCAGAAACCTGTTCATCAATAAATTCCTGAATCTGGGAAATCTGAAGTGCAGAATCTCCGTCTGCATTTTTGATGTCTGCCTCATAACCTCCGTCTGCAATCTGTGAGGTCATAGCCTCACTGTCAATCTTTGCATTATCATCATCCTCTGAAAGAAGCACACCAATCTTTCCGGCAGGTGCTTCTGTCATTTCATCTTCCGCAGAAGTGGAGTTCTCAGCATCGTCTTCTTTGTCCGCATCTTTATCTGCATCTGTGTTTTCGTCTTTTGTTTCTTGGCTGTCCCCGGATTTGCTGCTGTCATCGGCATCCGAAGTCTTCGTTTCTGCCTCTACTTTCTCGCCTTCCTCTGTGACCTCACCTACGCCCTCTTCTTCTACCTGAGCGCTTTCGTTTGCTGCCTCTTTTGCATCATTATTTTCACATCCGGACAGGAACATGGCGGATACCATTATCCCAAGCAAAATAGCTGTTGCTCTTCTTTTCATAATACGATCCTTTCTATCTTTATCTAACATTCTTTATTTATCGATTCCTTTATAATCTTTCGCAATGTTCTTGAGATAGTCACGGTAAGCAACTGCCACTTTCTTTGGTTTCAGGATATGTACATTTCTTCCCATAGAAGCCATCCATCCAAAGAATGCCTTATCAACTGCCACTTCAACCGTTACAGTAAAAGTATCCTCACCTTTTGCTTTGCACGAAACATCCTGCCCAAAAGCACGCAAAATCTTCTTTCTGGCTGAATTCTGGCAGATAAGTTTGAGTTCTTTTGTATTCTCACCGTTACGATCCGGCACAGGAGCTGATACAGATACTGCTGATACAGTACCATTGTCCGCAGTTATCGCTGCAACTGCCTGAATCTTATTCTCTGTAAAATATCCGCCTTCACGTCCTCTTCGGTAATGTATCTCCATTCCAAAGTCACGTAAAGTCTCCATATCGTCGTAGATACTCTTTCGCTCTGCGCGGATACCCCGTTCTTCTAATTTTGCCAAAATCTCCTGCATGGATATCGGATTCTCACCTGTTGTCCCGGACAACATTCTTTCCAGATACAGGATCTTTGCTTTTTGATTACATGATTTTGCCATAATTATCCTCTTACAAATCTGTGGTATATATAGTCGTTTGCTTCTTTTTCCTGACTGTCATCTAGTGGTGTAAGTTCTATTTCTCTGCCGTATTTCTTTTCCAGCGCATGTTTAATGAGCCAGTCTGCGAGCTGCGGATTCTTAGGAAGTAATGGTCCATGCAGATAAGTTCCGATCACGTTTTTATACACAACCCCTTCATATCCTGATTTACCATCATTTCCTTTTCCATACAGAACCTTTCCCAGTGGTTTGTTATTATTGATACAGGTTCTGCCGCCATGATTCTCAAAACCTACGATCGGCATATCAAACAAATCACTCTGGAGAACGATATTTTCAATCAGACGACCCTCTCCCTGCTCCGTATACAGATCAACCAGATCCAGCCCTTTCATATTCCCCTGGTCTGTCTTATAATACTTTCCAAGCAACTGATAGCCTCCGCAGATTGCAATAACAACACCATTATTCTCCACATATTCTTTAAAATCCGGCTGAATTTCCTGAAGTTTCTCACATACTATCATCTGCTCCCTGTCGGAACCGCCGCCCAGAAGAACGATATCCAGTTTCGAAAAATCTATCTTGTCATCCAGTTCAAACGGAATGGTCTCAGCCTCGATTCCCCGCCACTGACATCTCTTCATCAGACACTGAATATTTCCCCTGTCTCCATAAAGATTCAGAAGATCCGGATATAAATGTCCTATTGTTATTTTCATTATTTCTCGCCCTCCAGTTTCTTCAGAATGTTTCTGGTACTGAATAATGCTGTATAATTTACCAGCACATACAGATTACCTACACCATCCTCTACTCTGTCACGGATTGCTTTTTCCACATCTCCTTCAAGAACAGATGGGATATCTACATATTTCAGACGCAGACGCATGTCCTGACAACGTATTCCGCTTACTGTAATAGACTTCACAGTTTCATTTCCAAGAAGATCGAAATCAACATCCCAGAGCCAGGAAATATCAGTTCCATCCTGTGCATTATCATTAATAGCGATAATAATATCCTTCGGTGACTGATCCTGCATAACTGCAGAAATGTTCTGGTTAAATCCTGCCGGATTTTTTGCAAGATTCAGAGTTACACCTGTACCCTTAATACGAAACTGCTCCATACGACCGTTTTCCGGATTAAATTTGCGAAGCATATCTTCAAAATGATCTCCCCCAAAACCAGCCGTACGAACCCCAGCATAAGCTGCCAGTATATTATATACATTGTAGAATCCTTTGTAATTCGCTACAATGTGCTTTCCTTCTACATTAAAAATAAGCTGATCTCCAACTTTTACATTCTCTGCGTCAAAATCCGGATTCGGTCTTGCAAATCCACATTTCGGACAGTAATAATCACCAAGCTGGCTGTAATGATAGAAACGATATTCAAGTTTCTCACCACAGCATTTACAGAAACGGCCTTCACGAATCTCATTTGCTGCTGATTTAACCACTGGTTTACTAATCCCGTAAGTCACGTATGGATTACCGGAATCCATGGCCAGATATGCAGATAATGCATCGTCGCCATTTACAATAATCTGCATTGTCGGCACTTTACGCATCATTTCTTCCAGAATATTCATCGTAATATCAATCTCTCCATAACGGTCAAGCTGATCACGGAAAAGATTTGTCAGAAGCATATAATCCGGTTTGATCCTCGGGAAAATATGTCTGGTAGATGCCTCGTCTGCCTCAATGCAGGCATAATCGGCATCTATTTTTCCATTCCATTTCGCAGCAAGTACAAATACTGCTACAACACCGTTCAGCATATTAGAGCCTGTATGGTTGCAGATTACTTTCTGACCTTCTGCTTCCAGTGCTGCACAAAGCATGTTGTTGGTAGTTGTTTTTCCATTCGTACCGCAGGTTGCAAAAATTGCTTTTCTCACCTGTGAGGAAAGCTGTTCCAGAATATCCGGGCAAATCTTAAGAGCCACTTTTCCGGCCCAGGTCACACCCTGCCTTCCCATCTTCTTACATACATATCCTACAAATTTTGCTGCCCAGACAGCAATCATTACTCTTATTTTCATTGTGTATCATATGTCCTTTTATAATATAATTATTAGCTGTAAAAATCATTACAAATCATAATATACCATCATATTACTCAAAATCTGTATCCCGTAAATAATCCGAACATACACCGGCAGCACCTTCCTGCATATAGTCCTGTGCTTCCTTCAGATTATTTACAGTATAAATATATAATCTGATTCCCTGTTTGTCAAAAATCCTCTGCACATCCTCTGACCAGTATTTATAATAGACTGTAGCCGCCTGAATATTCTTCTCTTTGCAAAAAGCTGCAACCTCAATCAGGTCATCTGTGGAATATTCCTTCCATAAAGAATAAATATATCCTGGAAAATTGTACAACAGTGCCGTTCCCGCAAACATTGCCTGATTATAAATCTCCGGTATGATCTGTCCCATCACCTCAGGAATACCGGCCTCCTGTGCCAGTTCTATATAATCTGCATAGTCCTCAAGTGTTTTCTGGTAATTACGGACAGAATACTGTTTGGAATCCAGCATGACAAATGCATCTGGATAATCACTCAATAGAACCAGCAGATCTTCAAAAGTCATTGGGGTATATTGACCATAGATCGGTCTGGATAAAAACTCCTGCGAGGACAGAATATTCTTCTCATCCCCCTCCCATTGTCCCAGTGACTGATTCCAACTGTGTCTGCAGACCCATACATCATCAGATGTTTTTGTCAGATCAACTTCAAACAGTCTGCATCCCATCTGATAATTTGCCAGGAAACTCTCCTTTGAATTCAAATATGTTTTATCACTGATTCCCCCTAGAGCATGTGCAATTGTCTCATAGTTCTCCCATTTAAATTCAGGGGTGGCAGCAGATAAAGAATAAACATCATTTCCCCACAGGAACAGTGCAACAGCCAGTAACTCTGCCAACAGCAGAAGCAATCTTATGCAATAGCCCACACCCGATTTCTTCTTTGTAGTATTCTGGCTCAATTTCTTATTCTCCTGGCAGTCATTTGTATTCCTCTCTTACATTTTTTCTCATGTGTTCATCTAAATAAACTCTATGCTTTAATTGCAAACAAACATCAGCAGCTTTTGCTTACTCCTAATCACTTTTTAACCGATTCAGGTAAGTCCCCTGCTTTAATTACAAATATCCACTTGAATGATAATTGTACACTCTACGATTTTACGCTATCTGGCACAAATAATCAAGGGCAATCAACAGCATTACCATAATAACCCAGAAATCATATTACTGTTCATTCCGTCCCAGGTAACGCAATTCCCATAGCAATAACACTAGAGCGTGTTTGAAAAAGGCTTTCTGCAAGATGTGCGTCACAATTTGTGGGAGATTTTGTTCGGATGAGGGCGTCGTAGCGGGCTACGACAACCGAATTCGGGCAAAATCTCCCACAAAGTGGGGCGTGCAGATTGCGGGAATGATTTTTCAAACACGCTCTAGATAAAATCAACAAAAAAACTGCATATACAGGGATAATTCCCCAATATATGCAGTCTCATTACCGTTTGGACAAATATAAAATCAAAAATTCAGTAGAATTATACTAACTCGATCAGAACTTCCATTGCAGCATCGCCTTTACGCGGTCCGATCTTAACGATTCTTGTGTAACCACCGTTACGATCAGCGTATTTTGGAGCGATCTCATCGAACATTTTAGCAACCATATCTACGTCTTTTGTGTTTTTCTTTCTTCCAGCGCCCTTTGCAGGTACTTCTTTAACTGGATAGAAAACTTTCATCATCTGACGACGAGCATGAAGTCTGGAAGGAGCATCTTTCTTGATCTCTTTCTGTACTTCATCGTATACAGTTTTCTTCTTTCCGTCAACAACTTCTTTTACTCTCTTGCCTTCAGCGTCTTTACGAGCAACTTTAGCAGTTACAGTAACAGTTTCGAAGTTATCTTTTTCACGAACAGCCATAGCTACAAGGCCTTCAGCGATTTTACGGATTTCTTTTGCTTTAGCTTCTGTAGTAACGATTTTTCCGTTGTATAACAGATTTGTTACCTGGTTTCTCAGTAATGCTTTTCTCTGATCAGAAGTTCTGCTTAATTTTCTATATTTTGCCATTTAATTTTCCTCCATCTGTGGGACAGCCGGGCACGCTTGTTCGGTCTTACTGTCCGACTGCTTAGGCATTCCCACCGTATAATATCTCTTCGTTAAGAATGTTCTTACTCTTCTGTAGGCTGAAGCTGTAATCCCAGCTCTTTCAGTTTCGCAAGAACTTCTTCTAATGACTTACGACCAAGGTTACGAACTTTCATCATATCATCAGAAGTCTTGTTACATAATTCTTCAACCGTATTAATGCCGGCTCTCTTCAAGCAGTTATAGGAACGAACAGATAACTCAAGTTCATCAATGCTCATTTCCAGAACTTTTTCTTTCTCATTGTCTTCTTTCTCGATCATAACCTCAGCGGTTTTTGCATTCTCAGAAAGATCAATGAAAAGGCTCAAGTGCTCGCTTAATACTTTTGCTGCAAGGCTTACAGCCTCATCCGGATCAAGTGTACCATTTGTGTACACATCCAGTGTCAGCTTATCATAATCGGTTACCTGACCAACACGTGTATTTTCTACGATCATGTTAACTCTGTCTACTGGTGTATAAATTGCATCAACTGCAAGTACACCGATAGGCATATCATCAGATTTACCTTTGTCAGCGCTGATATAACCACGGCCTTTTGTGATAGTAAGTTCCATAGCAAGTCTGCAGTCCTTGCCGCCGTTTAAGGTAGCAATTACCTGATCCGGATTCATGATCTCGATATCCTGATCAGCCTGAATATCTGCAGCAGTTACAACACCTTTGCCTTCACACTCGATGTATGCAGTCTTTGGCTCATTGTCTGTACTGTGGTTCTTAATAGCAAGGCTCTTCAGATTCATGATAATATCGCTTACGTCTTCTTTTACGCCCGGAATGGAGCTGAATTCGTGAAGCACACCATCAATTTTAACCTGGCTTACAGCTGCACCCGGCAGGGAAGACAGCATAATTCTTCTTAAAGAATTTCCAAGTGTAGTTCCATATCCTCTTTCCAGAGGCTCAACTACGAATCTGCCAAATTTTTTATCTTCAGATAATTCGGTAATCTCGATTTTAGGTTTATTAAAATCAAACACTATAGGGTTCCCTCCTTCTGGGTTAATAAAAGTTTGAGGGTATTCATTCAAATACTACAATTCAGCGGAAGATAATAATCAACCACTGAATCGTATAATAATAGAAATATTACCAAGTAATTTTCTATGATATAATCCTATGGATTATTTGGAGTACAACTCGACGATAAGCATCTCGTTTACCGGAACGTCGATTGCTTCTCTGTTAGGAAGTTCTTTTACAGTTCCTTTTAAGTTCTCCTGATCTACGTCGATCCATTCCGGAACAAGACGTCCACCAGTTACTTCAAGGATACCTTTATATCTTTCAGAACCTTTGGATTTTTCTCTGATTTCGATCTGATCACCAGCTTTTACAAGGTAAGAAGGAATGTTTACACATTTTCCGTTTACAAGTACATGCTTGTGGTCAACGATCTGACGAGCTTCTTTTCTTGTTCTGGCAAATCCCATACGGAATACTACGTTATCAAGTCTGCTCTCAAGAAGGATCATAAGGTTTGCACCAGTCTGTCCCGGCATTCTATCAGCTTTGTTGTAGTAGTTGTGGAAAGGTTTTTCCAGAACTCCGTAGATGAATTTTGCTTTCTGTTTTTCTCTTAACTGTAAACCATACTCAGACATTTTACGATTTGCACGTTTTAACTGTCTTGTGGATTTTTTATCAATTCCTAAATAAATCGGATCCAGGCCAAGGGATCTGCATCTTTTCAGAACAGGCACTCTATTTACTGCCATTTCTCAAATACCTCCTAAATTAGACTCTTCTGCGTTTTGGTGGACGGCAACCATTGTGTGGTACCGGAGTTACGTCACGGATGCTTGTTACTTCCAGTCCGCAAGCCTGAAGGGCACGGATTGCAGCTTCACGTCCTGATCCTGGTCCTTTTACCATAACGTCTACAGTTTTTAAACCATGAATAAGTGCAGCTTTTGTTGCAGTCTCAGCTGCCATCTGTGCTGCATAAGGAGTAGATTTTCTTGAACCTCTAAATCCAAGACCACCAGCACTTGCCCATGAAAGAGCATTTCCTTCATTGTCAGTCAGAGTAACAATTGTATTGTTGAAAGAAGACTGAATATGTGCCTGTCCGTGTTCAACGTTTTTCTTGACACGACGTTTTGCAGTCGCTTTTTTAGTCACTTTAGCCATTTTAAAACTAACCTACACTTTCCTATTTATCAATCAAATTTATCTATGTTACAGATTATTTCTTCTTATTAGCTACTGTTCTCTTAGGACCTTTACGTGTTCTAGCATTGGTCTTAGTCTTCTGACCACGAACCGGAAGTCCTTTACGATGACGGATACCTCTGTAGCATCCGATTTCCTGCAGTCTCTTAATGTTGAGGGCGATTTCTCTACGAAGGTCACCTTCTACTGTCATTGTCTCATCAATAACTGCGCTAAGTCTCTTTACTTCGTCATCAGTCAGATCTCTGACACGTGTGTCAGGATTAACTTCTGCCTTTGCAAGGATTTTGTCTGCGCTTGGTCTACCAATACCATAAATGTAGGTAAGACCGATTTCAATACGTTTTTCTCTTGGTAAGTCTACACCAGCTATACGAGCCATGTACTGTTTCCTCCATCTTCTACTTTGAAAGTCCTTAATGCCTGTACATCACTTACTCTCGCAAATTCTCTCACTCAAGTAAGGTGAAATGGGATGTATCGGACACATCACTTCCTTATTTCTCAGTTCCTAATTGGGGTGCCTCGGTAAAACACCCAGCTGCAATTGGCGAAAAGCAGCCTTTCCGAATTATTGCGGCCAACGGGCCAACGTTGCCTCTCGGTATTAGGCAATACATGCTAAAACTATTTTAACAGTTGAACAACCCTTCCGGGTGTCTCATACTGCAGCCGCACGTTACACAAACTTAAAACTGTCAATTAACCCTGACGCTGTTTGTGCTTTGGATTCTCACAGATTACTCTGATAGATCCTTTTCTTTTAATGATCTTGCATTTTTCGCAGATCGGCTTTACAGATGATCTTACTTTCACTGGAAATCCTCCTTCCGTAAATTCATTAAAATCTGCAGTTTTTTGAGCGCACAAATACAACGTACTCACGCGTTCGGCTTATATACTATCACAGCCAAAAATAAAATGCAAGCACTTTTTTGAATAAAATCGCACTTTTTCATTTTCTCCCCCATTTTTTTTGCACATATTGTTTTTCAAAACTTTCCACTACCAACACGCAGCGTATAAAAATAATTCATTTCATATGCATTTGCAAGCGTCTTAGATATTCTTAGCTCTCAGAAATCTGCGTTATGAGAAAATCAGGTCACTGTCTGAGCGAAGCGAGTTTGACCTGATTTCCTCATGCCTTTAGCAGATTTATGAAAGCTTAGAATATCTTAGATGCCGAAACCGCACATGAAATGAATTATTTTTATACGCGTCCCTTCTGGCACAAAAAAAGAGAACCAGATTTCTCCAGCTCTCTTTCACCTGCAAAAATGCAGTCAATATTTTCTTATTTATCTCTCCAGATAATTCTGCCCTTAGACAGATCATACGGAGACAGTTCAATCGTAACTTTATCTCCAGGAAGAATACGAATAAAATTCATACGTAACTTTCCACTGATATGTGCAAGCACCACATGTTTGTTCTCCAGTTCCACTTTAAACATCGCATTAGGCAGCTTTTCCAGAACAGTGCCTTCCACTTCGATTACATCTGCTTTTGACATTTTAAACCTCCTGTATGTCGTCCAATTATTTCGTAAGAGTCAGAATCTCCGGATCTCCGTCTGTAATAAGAATCGTATTCTCATAATGTGCAGAAAGAGAACCGTCCATAGTTACTACAGTCCACTCATCATCCAGCCATGCCACATCTGCACGTCCTAAGTTGATCATAGGCTCTATCGCAAGTGTCATACCCGGCATCAAACGAACTCCTCTTCTCTTCTGCGGAAAATTCGGGATCTGCGGATCCTCATGAAGGTGAGTGCCGATTCCATGTCCAACCAGGTCACGGACGATTCCGTAATGATATTTTGCAGCGTGTGCTCCGATTGCCTTGGAAATATCATTCAGATGATTTCCGGCACGTGCAGCCTTGATTCCTTCAAAGAAGCACTCTCTTGTCACATCCATCAGTTTCCGGGCTTCCGATGAAACCTCACCAACGGCATAAGTTCTCGCTGCATCAGAATGATACCCTTTATAAATAAGACCGGCATCAATCTTTACAAGATCTCCCTCCTGAATAATCTTCTCTTCAGACGGGATTCCATGAACTACCTCATCATTCAGACTGATACAGAATGATGCAGGAAATCCTCCATAGTTCAAGAAATTCGGGATGCAGCCCATATCACGTATCATCTGTTCTCCGATACGATCAATTTCTTTGGTGCTCATTCCCGGTTTAATATACGGGATCAGGCCATCATGTACTTTTTCAAGCAGATGTCCTGCCTCTCTCATAAGTTCAATTTCATGTTCTGTCTTGATAGAAACCGACATTTTACCTCCAGATAGTGTTTAAAAACACCCAATTACTCTCCCAGGATGGCAACAATATCTGCAAAGACTTCTTCCAGATCCTTAGTACCATCAACTGATTTTAAAATTCCCTCTTTAGTATAATAATCGATCAGCGGCTGTGTCTGCTCATGATATACATTAAGACGCTTCTGAACTGTTTCAGGCTGATCATCATCACGAAGAATCAGTTTCTCTCCACATGTATCACAAACGCCTTCTACCTTCGGAGCTGCATGTACTACATGATAAGTAGCACCACATTTGAGGCAGGCACGTCTTCCGGACATACGGTTTACAATATTGGAATCCGGAACATCCACATCGATTGCATAGTCAACTTTACTTCCCAGCTTATTCAGAGCATCTGTCAAGCACTCTGCCTGAGGAATTGTTCTTGGAAAACCATCCAGTACATAACCATTTGCTGCATCCGGCTGCTGAATTCTGTCTACAACCAGATCGCAGGTCAGTTCATCAGGTACAAGAAGTCCCTGATCCATATAAATTTTTGCTTTTTTGCCCAGTTCTGTTCCATTCTTAATGTTTGCACGGAAAATATCTCCGGTAGAAATATGCGGAATCTGATATTTCGCAGCAATTTTCTTCGCCTGAGTTCCTTTTCCTGCTCCTGGTGCACCCAACATAATGATTTTCATAAGATATACCCTCCGTTTTCTTTTAGCAAATCAAGGCTGTGATGCAAAGCACCACAACCTCTCTTTTTAATTGTTCAGAAAGCCTTTGTAATTACGTACGAGAAGCTGTGACTCAATCTGTTTCACAGTTTCGAGGATAACACCAACAACGATGATGATGGATGTACCGCCGAATGAAACATTCGCTCCAAATACACCATTAAAGATGAATGGAATAACGCACACAATAATAAGACCTACTGCACCTATAAATATAATATAATTTAAGATATTAGTCAAATAATCTGACGTAGGTTTTCCAGGACGAATACCTGGAATAAATCCACCCTGCTTTTTGATATTGTCTGCAACTTCCAGCGGATTAAATGTGATGGAAGTATAGAAATATGCAAAGAAAACGCAAAGTACGATGTAAAGAAGCAGTCCCCATGTATACTGGATCTGTTTCGGATTACACCAATTGTTGGAAGAAAGACCACGAAGAATCTCACTTCCGATTCCTGTACCATTACCCTTTCCTGTTAACTGTGCAATAACAGTCGGGAAAGACATAATAGAGGATGCAAAGATAACCGGGATAACACCTGCAGTGTTAACTTTCAGAGGAATATTAGTGGACTGACCGCCCATCAGTTTTCTTCCTACCATTTTCTTGGAATACTGAACCGGAATTCTTCTCTCTGCTCCGTTAAGGATAAGTACCAGAACAACTACTACAAGAATAACAGCTGCAATGATCAGTCCTGCAAGAGTACCTTTTGCAATTGTTTTTCCTTTAATAAAGTTCTCATACAATAATGACAAGTCGCTTGGCATTCTGGAGATGATATTAATAGTAAGTACGATGGAAATACCATTTCCAACGCCCTTCTCTGTAATACGTTCACCAAGCCACATCAACATAGCTGAACCGGCTGTAAGGCAGGCAACAACTACAACACCTTTGAAGAAGTTCAGATTCGGGATCATACCCTGACGGCCGAAACCGATTGCCATTGCGATTGACTCGAATAAAGCAAGACCTACAGTTACATAACGTGTAATTGCAGTCATCTTTTTTCTTCCCTCTTCACCATCTCGCTGCATTTCTTCCAGTGCCGGAATGGCAATGGTAAGAAGCTGGATGATAATAGAAGATGTGATGTAAGGTGTGATGTTTAATGCGAAAATTGACATTCTTTCAAATGAACCACCGGTGAACGCATCAAAGAAATTGAATGCGTCCCCAGTGTTGCTGCTGAACCACTGTTTGAAGAAATCACTGTCAACTCCGGGAACCGGAATCTGTGAACCGATACGGATGACAAAAATCATCCATATCAGGTAGAGCAGCTTACGTCTCATTTCTTTCACTCTAAAAACATTTTTAAGAGTTTCAAACATTAGATCACCTCTACTGTACCACCAGCAGCTTCAATTTTTGATTTTGCAGTCTCGCTGACAGCGTTTACTTTGACATTAAGTTTCTTTGTCAGCTCACCATTTCCAAGAATTTTAACGCCATCAGCGATCTTGGAGATTGCACCGCTTGCAAGTAAGCTTTCTGCTGTAACTTCTGCACCATCTTCGAAACGGTTCAGTACGTCAACGTTGATTGCAATGATCTCTTTTGTATTTCTGTTTTTGAATCCTCTCTTAGGCAGACGTCTGTATAAAGGCATCTGGCCACCTTCGAATCCCGGTTTCTTGTGACCGGAACGAGCTAACTGTCCTTTGTGTCCTTTACCGGCTGTTTTGCCGTTTCCAGAACCATGTCCACGGCCTCTTCTGAAGTTATCGCTGTGCTTAGAACCTTCTGCTGGTCTTAAGTTTGATAATTCCATGTTGGCACCTCCTTATTATTATTTCAAATCTATAAGTTCAGATCGTATTGTTTCTGAATATGTTTCTGTATGTTCCCGCCATTCTTATGAATGACAGGCTCATATCAGATCCATATCAGAGTTCTCTCTGGTTAAATCGCAATTAAGCTTCTTCAACCTTTACCAGGTGCTGTACCTGCTGAATCATTCCTCTTGTTGCTGCGTTATCCGGCATTTCAACTGTTTTGTGCATTTTTGTAAGACCCATAGCTGCAACAGTTTTTTTGTGCTTCGGAACTGCACCAATAGGAGATTTTACTAATGTAACTTTTAATGTGTTTGCCATTTTTGTATTTCCTCCTTAAGCCAGAATCTCATCAACAGATTTTCCGCGAAGTCTAGCAACTTCTTCCGGAGTTTTTAACTGTCTTAAGCCTTCGATTGTTGCAAGAACAACGTTCTGTTTGTTTCTGGATCCCATACATTTTGTACGGATGTTCTTGATACCAGCTAACTCGATTACCGCACGGGCAGGACCGCCGGCGATAACTCCAGTACCTTCTGGAGCTCTCTTCAGAAGCATTTCAGCGCTTCCGTATTTTCCAACGAAGTCATGTGTAATGGAGTTGTTCTCGTCTCTTGCTACTGTTACTAATTTCTTCATAGCATCCTCTTTTCCTTTGCGGATAGCTTCAGGAATTTCAGCTGCTTTACCTAAACCTGCACCAACGTGTCCGTTGCCGTCACCTACAACAACTAAAGCTGTGAAACGGAAGTTACGACCACCTTTAACAACCTTGGTAACACGCTTGATTGATACTACTTTATCTTCTAATTCTAACTGACTAGCATCAATAAGATTACGTTTCATGTGTTTCGCTCCTCCTTATTAGAATTTCAGCCCAGCTTCTCTTGCTGCGTCTGCCAGTGCTTTAACTTTACCGTGGTAGATATAGCCTCCTCTGTCGAAAACAACGCTTTCGATGCCAGCTTCAACAGCTTTCTTACCAATAACGGTTCCTAAATGTGCAGCTGCTGCTACATCATCAGTGTTCTCTAACTCAGCTCTTACTTCTTTCTGAAGAGTAGAAGCAGATACTAAAGTTTTTCCTACAGTGTCATCAATGATCTGAGCATACATATGCTTGTTGGAACGAAATACTGCTAAACGAGGTGTTGTTGCAGTTCCGTTTAAATGATGACGTAATCTTCTATGCTTATTCTCACGAATTTTCGCTCTAGATGCCTTATTTACCATTTTCTCACCCTCCTAAATTATTTCTTACCAGTCTTACCAACTTTACGTCTGATAACTTCATCAACATATTTGATACCTTTACCTTTGTATGGCTCAGGTCTTCTCTTGTCTCTGATCTCAGCTGCAAACTGGCCGACTTTTTCTTTGCTGATACCGGATACGATAATCTTATTACCATCTACTTTGGTTTCGATTCCGTCTGGATCTTCCATTTCTACCGGATGAGAGTAACCAAGGCTAAGTGTGAGCTTCTTGCCCTGTTTTGCTGCTTTATAACCTACACCGTTAACTTCAAGCTCTTTTGTATAGCCTTCGCTTACACCAACAACCATGTTGTGGATTAAGCTTCTTGTTAAACCGTGAAGAGATTTCATTTTCTTTAAGTCGTTTGGTCTGGATACTACTACATGACCATCTTCAACTTTGATTTCCATTTCTGTAGGAAGTGCTCTTTCGAGTGTTCCTTTTGGTCCTTTTACAGTTACTACGTTGCCTTCAGCGACAGATACTTCTACGCCTGCAGGAATAGCAACCGGAAGTCTACCAATTCGTGACATATGTTTGTCCTCCTTACTTAGATTATCGGAGAGGATGTTGCATCCTCTCTGTTTTCAGTTAATTCTCTATAAAAAATCTTGGTTCAAATTACCAAACGAATGCTAATACTTCGCCGCCAACCTGAAGTTTACGAGCTTCTTTATCTGTAATAACACCTTTGTTTGTAGAAAGAATTGCGATTCCAAGTCCACCAAGAACTTTTGGAAGCTCATCCTTACCTGCATAGATACGAAGGCCAGGTTTGGAAATTCTCTTTAAACCAGTGATGATTTTTTCATTTTTGTCTTCACCGTATTTCAGTGTGATATGAAGAGTTTTAACAACTCCGTCTTCAACTAAATCATATTTTGCAATATATCCTTCATCAACAAGGATGTTAGCAATTGCAATTTTCATTTTGGATGCCGGAACATCTACTGTGTCATGTTTTGCAGTATTTGCGTTACGGATTCTTGTAAGCATATCTGCGATTGGATCGCTCATTGTCATGTTAGTTTCCTCCTATAATTCAGACTTTACATGTGCATATATATTAATTGTTTACATTGTTACCTATTTGATCATAAAACTCGTTTGGACACATGATCGGGCTGATAAAATCAGCCGATCGTTTATTTATATTTAAATCCGGTTCCTACCAGGAAGCCTTCTTAACGCCCGGGATCTGTCCTTTATAAGCTAATTCACGGAAGCAGATTCTGCAGATTCCGTATTTTCTTAAAACAGAATGTGGACGTCCACAAATGTTGCAGCGTGTATATTCTCTTGTGGAGAATTTCTGTTTGCGCTGCTGTTTGATTTTCATTGCTGTTTTAGCCATGAATCGTTCCTCCTATTACTTTGCAAACGGCATATTGAATAATGTCAGTAATTCACGTGCTTCTTCATCAGTCTTAGCTGTAGTAACGAAGATGATGTCCATACCTCTTACTTTGTCAACTTTATCATATTCAACTTCCGGGAAGATAAGCTGCTCTTTGATACCCAGAGCGTAGTTTCCACGGCCATCGAATGCATTTGGATTAACACCACGGAAGTCACGTACACGAGGAAGTGCAAGGTTGATCAGACGATCAGCGAACTCGTACATTTTTTCTCCTCTTAATGTAACTTTACAACCGATCGGCATACCCTCTCTGATTTTGAAGTTAGCAACAGATTTTTTAGCTTTAGTAGCGATTGCTTTCTGTCCTGTGATAAGTTCCATATCTGCGATTGCAGCATCAAGAAGCTTAGCGTTTTCTTTGGCTTCACCAACACCCATATTGATTACGATCTTGTCGAGTTTTGGCACTTCCATAACATTTTTGTATCCAAATTTTTTGGTCATGGCATCCATGATCTCATTTTTGTACATTTCTTTTAATCTACTCACTTGTCATGCCTCCTCTCTTAATTAATCGATAACCTTACCGGTCTTTTTAGCAACACGGACTTTTTTGTCTCCGTCCATCTGGAAGCCTACTCTTGTAGCCTGTCCATCAACAACCAGCATTACATTGGAGATGTGCAGTGGAGCTTCTTTTGTGATGATTCCGCCCTGCTGATTTGCTGCAGATGGTTTGCTGTGTTTTGTAACCTTGTTGATATTCTCAACAATAACGGTATTGTCTTTTGCGTTTACTGCAAGGACTTTACCCTCTTTGCCATTATCTTTACCAGCGATAACTTTTACAGTATCACCTTTTTTAATTTTCATAGCTGACATTAGGCACCCTCCTATAATACTTCCGGAGCTAAGGAAACGATCTTCATGAATTTCTTTTCACGAAGTTCTCTGGCAACTGGTCCAAAGATACGTGTTCCTCTCGGAGTTAAGTCGTCTTTAATGATTACGGCAGCATTTTCATCGAAGCGGATATAAGATCCGTCTTTACGACGAGCGCCTTTTTTAGTTCTAACTACAACAGCTTTTACAACGTCACCTTTTTTAACAACGCCGCCTGGTGTTGCATCTTTAACAGTAGCAACGATTGTATCGCCAATGCTTGCATATCTTCTTGTAGAGCCGCCCATAACACGAATACAAAGGATTTCTTTTGCACCAGTGTTGTCGGCAACTTTCAGTCTAGTTTCCTGCTGGATCATACTGGTCTCCTCCTTATTTAACTTTCTCTACGATTTCAACCAGTCTCCATCTTTTATCTTTGGATAACGGTCTGGTTTCCATAACTTTTACGGTATCACCGATATTGCACTCATTATTTTCGTCATGAGCTTTTAATTTATATGTTCTCTTCACGATTTTTTTGTAAAGAGGATGTTTTACATGGTCTTCAATTGCAACTACAATGGTCTTGTCCATCTTATTGCTGACAACCTTACCCACGCGGGTTTTTCTCAGATTTCTTTCCACGATAGTTTCCTCCTATTATTTGGAAGCGTTAGCCTGCTCAGTAATTACTGTCTGGATTCTTGCAATGTTCTTGCGAACCTCTTTAATGCGGCTTGTGTTCTCTAATTGATTAGTTGCATTCTGAAATCTCAGATTGAAAAGTTCTTTTTTAGCAGCTACTAATTCTTCATTTAATTCTGCAGCTGATTTTGCCTTTAAATCTTCCACGAATTTATTAATTTTCACTGTTATCACCGCCTTCTAAGTCTGCACGAGAAACGATTTTGCATTTACATGGTAACTTGTGCATTGCAAGACGTAATGCTTCACGAGCGATTTCTTCTGAAACGCCTGCGATTTCGAACATTACACGTCCTGGCTTAACAACTGCTACCCAGTATTCAAGGGCACCTTTTCCGGAACCCATTCGTGTTTCTGCTGGTTTCGCTGTTACTGGTTTATCTGGGAAAATCTTAATCCAAACCTGACCACCACGTTTGATGTAACGGGTCATAGCAACACGGGCTGCCTCGATCTGATTGGAACGAATCCAACACGGTTCGGTTGCAACAAGTCCGAATTCACCATAATTGATTTTATTACCTCTGAGGGCTTTTCCTCTCATGGAGCCACGGAATTGTTTACGACGTTTTACTCTTTTTGGCATTAACATTATTTATCGCTCCCTTCCTTAGTTCCTTTTGTTGGAAGTACTTCGCCATTGTAGACCCAAGCTTTTACGCCAACTTTGCCGTATGTTGTGTCTGCTTCTGCGAATCCATAGTCAATATCTGCACGAAGTGTCTGAAGCGGAATAGTTCCTTCGCTGTAGAACTCTGTACGAGCCATATCAGCACCGCCAAGACGTCCGGATACGGATGTTTTGATACCTTTTGCTCCAGCCTTCATTGTTCTCTGCATTGTAGATTTCATTGCACGTCTGAAAGAGATACGATTCTCAAGCTGTAATGCGATATTCTCTGCTACTAACTGAGCATCTCTGTCTGGTCTCTTTACTTCTTTGATATCTACGATAAGCTTCTTATCTGTGAATTTCTTTAATTCAGCTTTAACTTTTTCGATCTCAGCGCCGCCTTTACCGATTACGATACCAGGTTTAGCTGTATAGATGATAATCTTAACTCTGTCAGATGCTCTTTCGATTTCGATTTTAGAAACACCTGCGCTGTATAATTTCTTTTTAAGGAATGTTCTGATGTTGTAGTCTTCTACCAGGTAATCAGCGAAGTCTGCATCAGCATACCATCTTGAATCCCAATCCTTGATAACACCGACTCTAAGGCCATGTGGGTTAACTTTCTGTCCCATGCTTTTCCTCCTTATTTCTCATCCAGCACGATGGTAATATGGCTTGTTCTCTTTTCGATTCTGTAAGCTCTACCCTGTGCTCTCGGCTGAATTCTCTTCATTGTAGGTCCTTTATCTGCATAGCAGGCTGCAACGTAGAGGTTGTCTGCATTCATTCCGTTGTTGTTTTCAGCATTTGCAATTGCTGACTCAAGAAGTTTCTTGATAACGCTGGAAGCGTATCTTGGGTTGTATGTTAAGATACCAAGTGCTGTCTGCACATCTTTACCGCGGATTACATCTAACACGTAGCAGGCTTTCTGAACAGAAATTCTTGCATAAGATAATTTTGCAGACGGTCTTGTCTCTCTATTACTCTCATTTCTGGCTCTTTTTATCTGGCTTCTATGTCCCTTTGCCATTTTAAAGTGCCTCCTTTCCTCTTTCTCTCAATATCAGGTTAACCTGTCCGCTGTCTCATGGGCAGCAGACAGAATATAAAGTCAAATACTAGCGAACTCCGGATTTCTTTTCGTCTTTTCCGTGTCCTCTGTAAGTTCTGGTTGCAACGAACTCACCGAGTTTGTGGCCAACCATATCTTCTGTTACGTATACCGGCACGTGTTTTCTTCCGTCATGGACAGCAATTGTGTGTCCTACGAAGGACGGGAAGATTGTAGAACGGCGTGACCAGGTTTTGATAACGGATTTATCATTTGCAGCGTTTAATGCATCTACTTTTTTAAGTAAGCTGGCATCTGCAAAAGGTCCTTTTTTCAGTGAACGAGACATGCTTAATCCTCCTTATTATTTCGTTAAAGCTTTTCCATCGCGTCTTCTTACGATGAGTTTGTTGGACGGTTTGTTTTTCTTTCTTGTCTTCAGACCAAGAGCAGGTTTTCCCCATGGAGTGCATGGACCTGGACGACCGATACCAGTCTTTCCTTCACCACCACCGTGTGGATGGTCATTCGGGTTCATTACGGAACCACGAACAGTAGGTCTGATACCCATGTTACGTTTACGTCCGGCTTTACCGATGTTAATCAGGTTGTGATCTCCGTTTCCGACAACGCCAACAGATGCGCGGCATACGATCGGAACCATTCTCATTTCACCAGATGGCAGACGCAGTGTTGCGTATTTGCCTTCTTTAGCCATTAACTGAGCGCCGTTTCCAGCAGAACGAACCATCTGTCCGCCCTTTCCAGGATGAAGCTCGATGTTGTGGATCATTGTACCAACCGGGATAAGCTCTAATGGTAAGCAGTTACCTACACGAACTTCTGCTTCAGGTCCGTTCATAACTTTCTGACCAACTTTTAAGCCTTCCGGAGCAAGGATATATGCTTTCTCGCCATCTGCATAGCAGATAAGAGCGATGTTTGCTGTTCTGTTTGGATCATACTCGATGGATACTACTGTTGCAGGAACTCCATCTTTTCTTCTCTTGAAGTCGATGATTCTGTATTTTCTTCTGCTTCCGCCTCCGCGGTGTCTAACTGTAATCTTACCCTGGTTGTTACGTCCAGCGTTTTTCTTTAAAGACACGGTAAGAGATTTCTCTGGTGCAGATTTTGTAATCTCTGAGAAATCGGAACCAGTCATATGTCTTCTAGACGGTGTATATGGGTTATAACTTTTGATTCCCATTTTTGTTCTCCTTTCGAATTTGTTCTCGTGCTTTCGTGCACATATTCGCAATAACCTGTGTTATCACTCGCTATCTGTTAATTAAAGTCCTTCGAAGATTTCGATGTCTTTGCTGTCTTCTGTCAGAGCTACGATAGCTTTTTTGGTTTTAGCAGTTGTTCCAACTGTCATACCACGGCGTTTTTTCTTTCCATCCATATTCATGGTGTTAACGCTCTTTACTTTTGTTCCTTCGAACATTTTCTCTACAGCTTCTTTGATCTGAGATTTATTTGCTTCTGGATGAACTAAGAAAGTGTATTTCTTTTCAGCCATAGCGTTCATAGATTTTTCTGTAATCACTGGTTTCTTGATTACGTCATAGTACTGAATGTTAGCCATTATGCATATACCTCCTCGATGGATGCTACAGCATCTTTGGTTACAACTACGGTGCTATGGTTCATAACATCGTATACGTTAATAGTACTTGGTGTTGCTGTCTGTACATCTGCGATGTTTCTTGCGGAAAGGATTACATTCTTGTCATCTGTTGCTGTGATCACAAGTGCTTTCTCAGCTTTCAGATTTGTAAGAACTTTCTGCATTTCTTTTGTCTTAGCTTCACCGAATGTAAGAGCATCAACAACTACTAATTTATTGTCCTGAACTTTGGAAGTCAGAGCAGATTTTAAAGCAGCTCTTCTTTCTTTCTTGTTCATTTTTACTTCATAATCTCTTGGTACCGGAGCGAATACAACACCGCCGCCAGTCCACTGTGGTGCACGGATGGAACCCTGTCTAGCATGACCTGTTCCTTTCTGTCTCCACGGTTTTCTTCCGCCGCCGCTTACTTCAGAACGAGTTTTAGCTTTCTGAGTACCCTGGCGATTATTTGCAAGCTGACGAACAACAGCAAGGTGAACAAGATGCTCATTGACTTCTACGCCGAATACTGCATCATTCAGGTCCATTGTTCCAACTTCATTGCCTTCCATATTATAAACAGTTACGTTTGCCATTTGTGTGCTCCTCCTTTCTTATTATAAGGACTTTACTGTCTCTTTGATAGTAACCAAAGATTTCTTAGGTCCTGGAACAGCACCCTTAACTAACAGTAAGTTATTTTCTGTATCTACGCGAACGATCTCAAGGTTCTGTACAGTAACCTGAACATTTCCCATATGACCTGGCATGTGTTTTCCTTTGAATACCTTGCTCGGATCAGAACAAGCACCATTGGAACCTGCATGACGGTGATATTTGGAACCATGAGCCATAGGTCCTCTGGACTGACCATGTCTCTTGATCGCACCCTGGAAACCTTTACCTTTGGAAACAGCTGTTGCATCAATGTGATCGCCGTCTGCAAAGATATCAGCTTTAATTTCCTGTCCTACTGCATATTCAGCAGCGTTATCAAATCTGAACTCTTTAACGAATCTCTTTACTGCAACGCCAGCTTTGTCAAAGTGTCCTTTTTCCGGTTTGTTAACAAGGCTTTCTCTGATGTCGCCGAATCCAACCTGAACTGCAGCGTATCCGTCATTTTCTTCTGTCTTAACCTGAGTTACGACACAAGGACCAGCCTGTAAAACTGTTACCGGAATTAACTGGCCGTCTTCATTGAAGATCTGAGTCATTCCGACTTTAGTAGCTAAAATAGCTTTCTTCATTCTTTCTTCCTCCTTATAGCGGATTACCGATTACCGGCAATCATATAGTAAATAGCTTAATGCTTATAGCATTATCAATTTGGGGTTGATGCTGACTAATTATTTAGTCTTCATTTTGATATCGATGTTAACACCTGCTGGCATTTCCAGTCTTGACAGAGCATCAACTGTCTTCTGTGTTGGTGTCAGGATATCGATCAGTCTCTTATGAGTTCTCTGTTCGAACTGTTCTCTGGAATCTTTGTATTTATGAACGGCTCTTAAGATTGTAACAACTTCTTTCTTAGTCGGAAGCGGAACCGGGCCACTTACCATTGCTCCGTTCTTTTTAACAGTTTCGATGATTTTTGCTGCAGATGCATCTACTAACTGATGATCATAAGCCTTTAATGTGATTCTCATTACCTGATTTGCCATAAAAAAAGTCTCCTCCTATTCGTACTTTTCAAGCAGTACGACAAGCGGCGACTGTACACATCTCCGTGTGTGTCTTTCAAATTTTTACCACACACGCCATCCCTGGATGGTCTTCTGAACTTGTACAGTGACTTGTCGTCAGTTTTCAAACTTGACATTCGCTCCACGGAAAACCTGCCATCTATATGGCAGCAACCTCGCGCTTCATTGCTATCAATGTCACAACAATTGAGAGTATACACGACCTCTCAGAAAAATGCAAGTGTTTTTTTTACTTTTTTTAATATTTTTTTGTTCTTGTTTCTGTACAATATTTTCTTATGTTTTCTTTCTTTGCTACTTCCTGATAGTATTTATCATATTTCGTATTATTATAGAAAGAACTGCTCTTTTACACAGTATTCTCCGCCTGCGGCGGGTCACTCCAGCGACATGATTTCTCTCCAATGCAATGCGATCCTGCCTGGGGGCTTTTTATGCCACAGAAACATTACGGAGTAACTGTAGAGTAGGTCAGAGGGCTTTTGCCCTCTTTCCCCTCATCAAACCGTACGTGAGGTTTTCCCTCATACGGCTTTCCGACATTCTTCTTTCTACAGCATTACGTCATGCCGCCATTAGTTGTA
>ENA-OQKY01000506-OQKY01000506.1-human-gut-metagenome-genome-assembly--contig:-NODE-506-length-36496-cov-14.349281_pt1 | contig 36496 bp, 15 predicted proteins | sample MGYA00242652_ERZ504805 | MGnify/ENA primary metagenome ERZ504805 (study PRJEB26092, sample SAMD00036400) | human gut metagenome | host: Homo sapiens | study: EMG produced TPA metagenomics assembly of... | reverse complement strand
TCATTCATAAGATCAGGCCTCCGTTTCCTGGAGTTTTAGGAGCTGCTCCAAAAACTCTAAAAGTTCTAAACCTAATTATGATGGATTTTTATAAAAATGGAAGCCACTGTCTTATTTGACGGTTACAAAATATCACTGCTTTGAACGGCAAATGCCTAGATACTTTTAGTACCAGTAGAGTATCCAGCATTCGATGGTATTTTTGATTTATAAAAGTCCTTCATTGACCAACGCAATGATTGTCTTAGGCTCATTGTGTTCATTTTTCTTGAGGAATGATGCCTAAATTTTTACACACTTTTTCAAGCTGTTTATTTTCCTTTTTAAAGGGTGTTATAATAGATGTAGCAACTATATTTTTGTCTCCATCATCTAATATTCTATTTATAAAATTTGCAAGCGTACCTGCTGGACTTAAATCAATAATATTACATACTTTTTTTGCACGAAGTGTATTAAATGCCTCCGGGAAATGTATTCTCTTTCTTATTATGTCCCATAAAAATTCTGGTCTAAATGATGAAATATCCTTCCCATTGGTGCACGAAATTATTTCTATACCATTTCCCGTTTCAATATTTAATATTATGTCTTCAATATATGGCTTAATTTCTTCAATCAATGTTGAATGAAATCCATAATTTATTGGCAAAATGTAAGATAGTATATTCTGTGAACTAAGCAAGTCTTTTATATTTGCTAAATCGCTCTTACACCCTGCTATGACGAACTGTTCGTTATAATTAATTCCACATAGTTCTATATTAGGATAAAAATTTCTAATCCAATCAAATTTTCGGTAATCAGCTAATACTGTCATCATTCCATTTATCTGTTTACAGACTTGTTTCATAGTCAATGCCTGCTTCATAACAACTTTAATCATGTCATCGAGACTTACACGCCCCGCTACTACAAAAGCCACCAATTCACCAAGGCTTGCCCCTAAAACATATTGTGGCTTCACTCCTGCTTCAAGCAATACTTTTGCTAATGCTATTTCAATCATAAATATTGCTGGATGAGAATATAATATATCATCCATAATTAAGCCTTTATTTCTAGGGTTATATAACTCAGCTACTACTGAATATGCTGTAATAGAGTAAATTTTAGAATCGATTTCATCCATTACTTCCCGAAAAACATGATTTTCTTGATATAAATCGTACCCCATACCATAATATTGTGATCCTTGTCCTGCGAATAAAAAGGCGATATTATCTTTCATTTTTACGTGATGATGAAACAATCATCTTCCTTTCTTTGATATTAAATAATTATCATTTCTATTTAAAATCAAACAACCCTTTTTGGTTTGACCTCATACGAAATCGAATAAATTCCTCTGAATTGTTAAATAAAAAATAAATATTATTTTTCACTAAATAACCCAAATGTTTTTCCTCCTTATGCGAATAAAAGTGTCCAGGGCGTACAATTAATTCTGGGTCTACAAGCTGTTTTATCTTTCTTATGCTATAAAATAGATTTCGAGCATCATCAAAAGTCTGACATAATCCACACCCTTCATTAAAAATTGTATCTCCAGTAAAAAAGTCTGTATCAGTAATAAAGCACATACTTCCTTTTGTATGTCCAGGTGTCAAGATGCTTGTTATGACACTCAAACCTATATGAATTGTCTCATTATCATTAATTGTTTTTAAATTATAGCATGAAAAATTGTAGCTTTTTTTTTCAATATCTGATATTAATACTAAGGCACCGCTCTCTTTAGCTAACTCACTAGCTAAATTCATATGGTCATAATGAGAGTGCGTCAATAAAATGAAGCGTAGAGATACATTAAGTTGCTGCAATAAATTACTAATTGCTAAGTAATCCCATGACGGATCAATAATAACAGCTTCCCTGCTATTTTTTTCTACTACTATGTAAACATAATTAATGATTTTCGAATAATTTGTTCTCAAAGCATATGTCTCAAAATCGCTCATATTATACTCCTCATATTTTAAAGAATAACTCTAATTTCTTTGAACATATAAATGAAATTATGTAGTTATTTTTAATTACGGTATATGCACGGTATTGAGTAAAATAAGTAAATTCAGTTATGAACTTATCTCTGACTTTAAAGATACTTTTTATTTCATAAAAACTCAACGGAAGTGTAAATCCTGTTCGAATTACTTTTGACAAAGCTTCTTTTGTTGTCCATGCAATATATCTCCATATTCTTTTTTCAATTGATTCTTGTTGTTTTTCGGCTTTTTTTTCTTCTTGCTCTGTCAAAATATTTTTAAGTATATCGCTTTTTCTCTCTGACATAAATTCTATATCTATTCCCATCGGAGTTTTGCTATTGTACGCTAAAGCTACAGCTAAGTTATCGCAGTGACTTATACTAATGGAACTGCTATAAACATTTTTGTATAAGACTATAGGGCCACCATGAAGATCCTGTGTAATTTCTATTGATTTTATATCAGATTCACCAATTAAAGTACCATACGAAACTTTTCCAACATATCTTCCAATCAAATACTCCATTATTCTTTTTGGGTATTTAAGTGTATCAAAATATATTTTTTCTTCATTTCCTAGCAATTTAGTATACTCTGACTGATTCGCCATCCTGATAGCACAAGCTGATAAAAATGCTGAGTCATATTGATGACCCGTTTGCTTATTATACATCTTAATTTCAAAAATTGTACATTCCAATACTATTCACCTTTACTATATTGTAAGACTTTATCTACAAACGTTTCTGTATAATCACCAAACTGAAACTCTTTTGTAGATATAATTTTTTTCAGTAAACTTATATTAGTAGCAATTCCCGATATTTCTATTTCATCAAGGCATGTTAGCATTTTACTTATCGCGCTTTTCTTGTCGGTACCTATACAACATATTTTCGCAATTAATGAATCATAATAGGGTGTTACCTTGCTTCCAGTTCCGTAACCAAGATCGACACGAACTCCAGGTCCACTCGGCATATTCCATTTATTAATCTCACCGAAAGAAGGTAAAAACTTATTTTCACTATCTTCTGCAATAATTCTACATTGTAGTGCATATCCCTTAAATTCGACTTCAGTCTGTTTTATCTCTAATTTCTTACCTTCAAATATTCTGATTTGTTCTTTTACAATATCAATCCCCGCGATTAATTCCGTTACAGTATGTTCCACTTGGAGTCTAGTATTCATTTCCATAAAATAATATGTATTATCAGGAAGTACTAAAAACTCAATTGTTCCAGGTCCAACATAATTAATTTTCTTAGCAATTGTTACCGCATCATCATACAATTGTTTCTTTAGTTCCAGTGGGATATTCACACACAAAGCTTCTTCAATGATTTTTTGTTTTGTTCTTTGAATTGTACATTCCCTATCGCCCAGATGAATTACATTTCCATATTTGTCAGCTAATATCTGAACTTCTATATGTTTAAATCCTACTATTTCTTTTTCAATCAACAAGTCACTTTTACCAAATGAAGATTTAGCTTCTTGTATGCAAAGATTATATAACTTTTGCATTTCTTTTGAGCTTTTAACTGAACGAATACCTTTTCCACCACCTCCATAAGTTGCTTTTAACAATATAGGATAACCGATTTCTTCAGCAGTCGTATAACACTCTTCTATATTGTTAATTGTATTGATACTCCCAGGAACTATAGGGACCATGCAACTAGATGCTACTTTTTTAGCGCTGCTTTTATTACCCATTATCTCTAGTATGTTTTTATTTGGTCCAATGAAAACTATTCCATTCTCTTGACAAGATTCAGCAAAATCTCCGTCTTCAGCAAAAAAACCAATTCCTGGATGAATTGCACAAACATTAAGTGATAATGCTGCTGATAATATATTATAGCTATTTAAGTAAGAATTGACCGACATACCATCACCTATACAAATACTTTCATTAGCTATTCGTACATGTAGGGCATTTTTTTCTATACTAGAACAAACTGCAACAGAGCCAATCCCTAATTCTCTTAAACATTTGGCTATCCTTACTGCTATTTCTCCTCTATTGGCTATCAAAACTTTTTTAAATTCTGCCATTACTATTCACCCTAATCTCAAATAATTCTTGATCATATTCAACTACGCTTCCATCTTCCACGAATATTTCAGTAATTTCTCCATCCGCCGGAGAACAAATATCATTATATATTTTCATAGCTTCAATTACACATAGTGTATCACCATTCATCACTTTACTTTTTCCATTTTTAATGCTCTCTTGAATTTTAATTACGCCAACAAAATTTGCCTTTACTGTAATAATATCCTTCTGTACTTCGACCTTTTTTTCTTTAGAACTCAATATATCCTTGGTATTATCTATAATATTTTGATTAACTCGTCTAATATCATCACTAATCGCCTGTCTATCATCTATTGGTATATTTTTCTCAAATGAAATTTCTCCATTTTGAGTTACAAACTTAAATTTATTTAAATTCACATTTTCACACAATTCTATCGCATTTTTTATTTGCTTTATATCCATCCTTAAATTCCCCCTTTTAGCTATAATTTAATTATCATAAAATATTATAAAGCTCCAATTAATCTGAATTTTTTCTTCCTTTCATTTACAATTTGTTCTGGATTATATTTTTTATAAAAAAGTAAATCCTTATATATTTTTTCTTCTAAATTTAAATTTATTGCCTGTAGTCCTCCCTCCTCTGATATTACTCCATCAATAATCTTCATTGAGTAAATATCACTAGCCGATAGTTTTAAAAAGGCTGCTGCTTTATCTGCCATACTAGAGTCTTTCCACAATATACTTGCACAGCCTTCTGGCGAAACAACAGAATATATAGCCTTCTCAAGCATATAAACTTTATTTCCCAAACCTAATGCAAGTGCCCCTCCACTCCCTCCTTCGCTCACTACTATAGAAATAATAGGGACTTTTAATGCAGACATCTCATACAAATTTTTAGCAATTGCCTCTGCTTGTCCACGTTCTTCTGCATTCATACCAGGATATGCTCCTGGTGTATCTATTAAACAAATAACAGCACGACCAAATTTTTCAGCTTGTTTCATGACTCTTAAAGACTTCCTGTACCCTTCTGGTAAAGTCATACCATAGCGTCGCATAATTCTATCTTTAGGGGAACTTCCTTTATATTGAGCAATAAACGTTACCGGTATATCTTTCAAATAAGCCAATCCTGTTATAATGGATAAATCATCTCCATACAGTCGATCTCCATGAAGCTCATATATTTGTGATAGAATCCCGTTTAAAATATCCATACTTGTAAATCTTTGATTACTTCTAGCATATAAAACTTGTTGCCATACATCACTTATTTTCTTAATTTCATTATCCATAATGTATTCTCCACGTTAATAATTAATAGCTAATTTCCTATTTCATCTAACTTTTTTTGGATCAATTCTGGGATGATGCTGTTACAAGAATCAAAAATAGGATAACTAATAAGTAAATAGTTAGCATATGCATAAATGGTTACCTCTAATGAAGGCTCTGGTTGCTTTTGGTAAGCCAACTTATAAATTTCATTAAAATCCATATTATGTGCATTTACAAAGTTTAAACATAAAACATTGCTTTGCTCATAGTTAAATCTCATTGTTTGCTTAAAATATTTAAAATGGTCTTTAATTTTCTCTGACTCAATTTTTATTATTTGATCGGTAACGTTGCAATCATTGAAATCTTCTACTACGTTATACAAAATTGGTATCATGTCTAAACATAATCCAATTGTATTTGTATAATCATTTTCCATAAATTTTCTATCATCTTGTAACAAAAGCACTGGCATTTGCGCATCACTGTTCTTTATAAGCCCATTGGCCCTAGCGATAATAAAAACTATAAACATATTCACATTCCATACATTCGTATTATATATATCTTCCATTTTCTCATTTAGATATATTACTGAGGTTTTGGATTCAATATAATTAAGCCCCTTATTGTTGATAGATTGTTCTATTTTTCTAAAATTAGACAGACATACTGTTGAAAATGCGCTCTCAGAATCGGGTAATCTATGAGATTCCGCAGCATATAATGAATAATCAACATTATCAATCTTATTATTATTGAGAACTTCTTCAATTTGATTTTTAAATATTAAGGTACTTGTATTATCCCAAATACAGTGGTGTACAAATAAACAAACCTTATATTCTTTTTCTGTTATTCTAATAACAAAAATCCTACATAATGAATGTTCTTTATAATCCTGATAGCATTGTTGTTCATTTGTCATTTGTTTAATAGTGTCTTCTATTTTAGTCAGATTGCTATATCTTCCATCATAATAAGCCACAAAATAATCATTTGGCTTATGTACACATAAAACAGGTTCTTCTCCAATATCAATCGATGTCCTTAATGCACTCTGCTGCTCGTTAATAATCTGGATAGCATCCAATAATTTATTTGGACTTATAGCATTTATATAAAATTGTTCTCTTATAAATATAGGCCCTTGTAAAAAAATCAATTGAATATCTGATGCCATATATTTATTTATAATAGTGCCTGTAATATTTTTATCAAATTGATTAATATTGTATTCTTTGTTTTTTATAGTTTCACAACCAAAAGTATTTTCTACTCTACTCATATCATTAAAAGTCATTATTTTACGAATAGAAAATTGGGCTTTTCTATCAACAATATAATCAGGATAATCTATTATATCTATGCTTTTTAGAACATTATCAATACCTCTTTTTACTTTTTCATCTAATTGATTTACTAGTAATATTTTTCTTACTTTATTATCTACAACGACTTCATCTGCTAAGCAAATAACTCCTGTTGTATTATAAATTATGTCACACAAAGAATACTTGCTTTGGCTTACAGTGTCTTTTGAAATATCTTTAAAACTTTGTATTTCTTTACTAATTAAATCTATTTGAAAAATAATTTCTTTTTCAAGTAGACTTATATATTGCTGGTTATACAAATTAGTATTATAAATAATCAAAAGACTATAATCATCTTCTTTTAAGATAGGCACCATCTGCAACATATCACAAGACAAAATATCAGTATTGTCAAATCCCCCTATGCAATTCTTAGATATTGGTTCCTTGTTTTCATAGTATCCATAAGAAAAGTCATAAATTTGATCTTTTTGTTGTGTGTTTTTTTTGTTTGAATATATATAGTATCCAAGTCCATTTGGATTGCTCTCTAACCTAATTAGTTCATCTATTGTCTCTTTACTATTAATACATTGAGCCTCTAAGATAATCGGATACTCATATTCATATTTTCCACATATGCTATCTATATTTATAAATTTACTTAAAGTGTCTACTTTCCTTACAGTAACTTTAGACCTATTTTTCCCTATTTTTAAGTATGCTCTTGCTATAGCCATAAAAATAACATTTTCAATAGAAAAGGAAGTATATTTTAAGATATCATCTATTGTCTCTGAACAAATTTCCACATTTGTTTTATGATAATCGCATGTTTCAGCATTCATAAAATATCTCTTTGTTTGATGTGTATCAAGCTTTTTATTTTGCTCATTCCAAAAATCATTCCTATGATTTAAATCATAATCTTCCAGAACACCTTTCAATAACAAATTATATTTTGTTTCATAATTGTAACTAATTGGTAACAGCAATCCAGCATATGTTATTTTCGAGTTATCTAACAAATATGTAAATATTTTCATGTAATTATAACTTGTTATATCATCAAAAAAATTTTTATTAAAAGTAAACATGATTGCCGTATTTCTTAAGAAGTGGACTATTTGGATATTAATTAAGTCCATGATTTCTTCTTTTATTTCACTTGAGCTGTAACTATACATATAATCCATAATTTCTTGTACTGATAAATCAATATCTTGTTTATTGACGTCTTTTAAATTTATAGATGCTTTATCAATACTGTACCACTTTGCATGTTCTTTAAAATTCTTTTTTAGAAGAGGATCAATATGTTTTTCTATGATACATTCGATTAATTCATACGGGATACTATCATCTTTTGCCATAAAAAAGTGAATATTAGAATAAACCTTTCTATTTAATATTGATTCTTTTATGAATTCCACATTTATATCTTTTTCGCCTTCAATGTATGCCATTAATTGTTCCGCCGTTTGATACTTGAATATACTATTAACATCTACTTTATATCCCATTTTTTTTAATTTTGATATTACACCTATAGCTGTAATAGAGTTGCCTCCAACTTCAAAAAAATCACTTTCTTTGGTTAGTGTTGCATCACCAATGACTTGTTTAAATACCTTCAGCACTATGTTATCATCTTCATTTTTAAGATTACTATCATCTTCTATAGACTCTACAGGCAAAGGCAAAATTTTTCTATCAAGCTTTCCTGATAATGTTTCAGGAAAACGCTCTAATGTTATATAATATCTTGGAAGCATATACTCCGGGAGAACCTTACGAAGGTCATCTTTGATAGTCGCTATTTCACCTTTCGCTAATAGATATGCGCATAGATATATATCTTTCCCATTTTTATGCGTAATAACCACTGCATCTCTTATATAATCTAACTCTCTAATTTTGCTTTCTATCTCACCAAGTTCAATGCGATAACCTCTTATTTTCACTTGGTGATCAATCCTGCCTAAATATCTGATGTTACCATCACTTAGAACTTCTCCTAAATCCCCAGTTTTATATACACGTTCAATACAGTTATTGTCCACAGAGATATTCACAAATTTTTCTTCTGTTAATACTTCATTTTTTAAATATCCTTCTGCAAGTGCTGTTCCTGCTATACAGATTTCTCCCTCTCTATCGCAATTACATATTCTTCCACTCTTGTCTATGATATAAATTCTTACATTTGAAATTGGTTTGCCAATAGGAAAAAAGCTTGTATATTTATCGCTATATCTACAACTGGTTGTGATGCTAGTTGTTTCTGTTGGACCATAATAGTTATAGACATCATATATTTTATTACCGATTAGCCTCTTAAGATCCTGTACTAAATCAATATGAACTTCTTCTGCCCCTAATGCTAATTTTTCAAATGTACCAAGAAGGTGTACTAAATTATTTTCTTCTGCATACTGTAGTAATGCTCTAAAATATGAAGGAATTAAAAGAGTTCTGCTGTTTTGTAAATATTCCAACATTTTTCTAGGGTCTCGCCTTGCATCCTCAGGCACAATTTCTAGGCGTATTCCATTTAAAAGCGCGGAAAATATTTCCCATACAGACGCATCGAAAATGTAATTAGAGAATTGTAGCATTCTCGACTTTGCAGGATCAAAAGCAGTTGCATTTGCTTCCCAATATGCAAGATTTACAACACTAGTATTTTTAATCATAACCGCTTTAGCATCTCCTGTTGTTCCGGACGTAAAGATTGTATAGCACAAATCATTGCTAGTATTTATAATTGGAGGATTATCTTCTATTCCTACGCATTCAGCAATATTATGCAAACTAACAAAATTGTTTTCATACTTACAATAATCTGTTAACATATGTGCAACATTAGCATTATTCAAGTAATAATCAACACGTTCTTCGGGATGTGTAGGGTCAATTGGTAAGTATGCGGCTCCTGCCTTTAATACACCTAAAATTGCAGCTATCATTTCAATAGATTTATTAAACATAAGTGCAACAATTTCATTGGGTTCTACATGAATGTTCTCCCTCAAGTAATTCCCAATTTTATTTGACATAATATTGAGTTCAGAAAATGTAACTGTGTTATCATTATACCTAATTGCAATGGATTCTGGATTTTTTTTGACAATATCTTCAAAAACCTGAATTATAGTTTTTTCCTTTGGATACTCTACATTTGTACTATTTGTTAACGAAATTGTTTTATTATTGTTCATTATTTAATCCTTTCATTTAATTGTTATTTGTATGTAACCTCAAAAGATAATATAACGTATCTTTCATCTTTTGACGTTCAACTATAGCGTCAATAAACCCTTTTTCTAATAGAAACTCAGCGGTTTGAAAATTATCTGGTAATGCTTCATTAATGGTTTGTTGAATAACTCGCTTTCCGGCAAATCCAATTGTAGCTTGTGGCTCTGCTAAAATAACATCTCCAAGAAATGCAAAACTAGCACTTACACCTCCAGTAGTTGGATTAGTAAGTATACTTATATAAAAACCACCTTTTTCACTAAATGATTGTACCGCAGATGCTGTTTTAGCCATTTGCATCAAAGAAAAAATGCCTTCTTGCATTCTTGCACCACCAGAAGCAGAAAAAATAATTACTGGCACATTATCTTCTATAGCTTTATCAAAAATACGGACTATTTTATGTCCTACAACAGTTCCCATGCTACTCATCATAAAACGTGAATCCATCGCACCTATAATAACATTAATATCATTGATTTTTCCTTTTCCTATAATAATTGCTTCATCCATTCCAGTATTTGCAGTAGATTTCCTATATTTTTCTATATATCCCGGAAATTCAATTGGATCATTAAATCCTAATTTAGTATCCATTTCTTCAAAAGTACCATTGTCAATTACTGAATAAATCCTATCTATAGCACTCATTTGCCCATAATTTAAGCACCTACTACATACCCATAAGTTTCTTTTCAGTGTTTTTAAATCTTCTACATGTCCACATTTTTTACATTTGACAAACAACCTCATCCCTCCAAACATTAAAACCATCCTATAGTAATGTTAACATATGTATATAAATAATAATTATATACTGCTTAAACTCTGTGTTTATGACCTCGACTTTTACTATTCTCTTCCTATTGATGTATTATCAAATTTTTTACTATATCAAATGTACATTATTCTAAAACAGACTCTAGGGTTACCTATTTGTTAATCATTTTAGATGATTGAGCGGCACCTTTACCCTGTGAAAATTGAAAATCAGGAAAGAAGCCCGTTTTCCAGGCTTCTTTCCTGATTTTTGCGTACTTTAATAAAGCTTTTTATTATTGCACATTGTTTATGCTGTCTTTAATGGATATAGATAACTTTTCAGTCTGTTTCCCTGGATTTTCGCATGCAGTTTAACTATGTTATACCCTGATCTGTACGTTATATCCCAGTTTTAACTGGGCATTGCGCATGTGGTCATCTTTCATATGCATAAAGGTTGCATCCGGATCCGTCTTATCCCCGGAAGCTTGCGGTATGCCAGCCATAGGTTATTTGACGCTCCTGAAATCTCCGGAACAGTTCCAGGTACCGCTGCTCCCGGCTTTTACGCTTTCCCCGACCATGCACGAACACGGTATGGTATTCCTCACAGATGTCCTTCAGAAACCAGCAGATTTTTTGGAGATCCGCTGTCCTGGCGCTCTCTGACACACACAATGATTTCATGTAGTCCCGGTTTAAAAGGTTTACGGCTTCCTGTATTTTAAAGAACATCTTTCCTTCCCATTTCCCAACTGATTTTTCCCAGACAAAGGTATACTTAGCACAGGTCTCCAGCTTTGTCCCGTCTATGAAGACGGTTTCCTTTGATACTTCCCCAGCTTTAGCAAGCCTGCGTATCACCTGATAAAAGAGGCCTTCACAGTCGCCAGCCAGGAATCCGGTACGGAACCGGGCTATGGTGCTATGGTTCGGTGCTTTCTGGTCTGCCAGCAGCCACATGAAGTTGATATCGCGTCTGTATACAGTTTCAATTTATCTGGAAGAATAAATCTTTTGTGAATAGGCATAGGTGAGAATCTTAAACATGGTCTTGGGGTCAACTGCGGGATTTCTGCCTTTGGCAGAGTAAACCTGATACAACAACGTGTAATCTAATTCCTCCAATTCATGGCTGCAGCAGTCTGACAAAGTTATAATCAAGAACAACACCTTCCAAACTTAATGGCAAAACCAGTTGATAATTTGTAACCGTCAAGTATGACGGTTACCACTGTCTTATTTGACGGTTACGGTATATTAATTTATTCTGCATTTAACACAAAACTGGAGCGTTGCTCCATAGATGATTACTCATCTAGTTTGCAACGCCCCCTTTAGATATGCTAATTAAAATGAACTTTCCTCTTGAACATCTGATGTCAAAAATTTCAAAACGATATTATTAAATTCTGATGGTTTTGTAACCATTGGTAAGTGAGCACAATCATCCATCTCAATTAGAATAGAATTTAATATACCATTAGCTACTATGACTGAATCTTCTAGTGAATTTACAGTATCTTTTTTACCATATATAATAAGTGTCTTGCATCTTATTAAAGACAGGATATTTGAAATTGAATGAGGTGATGGTGATTTTTTACCAAAATAGTTAGCATATGATATATAGGCATTAGGGTTAATACATTTAGACTTCATAAATATATCATATCCCGTTTTTCCTCCACTTACATTCATAAAATCTTTTTTCATCTCACTATCAACTTTTTCAAGGTTATCATCTTCTTTGTAGCTCATCTGCATATCTGAAATAGGACTTCCAAGGATTAATTTATCTACCCTATCAGGATATACTGCTGCAATTGTACTTGCTAATAATGCTCCCCAAGATATGCCCATTATAATCAATTTTCCACTAGTTTCTAATGTCTCTAATGTGGATATAACATATTTTGAAAGACGCTCTAAAGATAGCTCATCTACTTTAGAACTTAACCCTACACCTGGCATGGAGAAAACTATTACTTGATAATACTTAGAAAATTCTTCAATTTGATATTTGCTGAAACACGGAGCAACTCCTATACCAGTTATAATTACCATAGTTTTTCCAGTTCCACCCACAAAAATCTCAGCCTTATCAAATAATTTATTTTCTACAACTAAGTGCTGATATGTATTTCCTTGTTCACTTATTAACTGTCTAATTGAATTTGATATGGTACTTACAGGCAACATTTCAACATTATCTGTCTTTAAAGTAACCCAAAAATCTTCAAAATGTTCTATATTGAAGATATTGCTTGCGGAAATTAATGTTATTGGCTCAGTTTTAAATACTTGATTAACACTATTTTTACACTGTTGGGAATCCCGCTCGATATTTTCAAATATTTCTTGCTCATTTACATTTCCACCAGCCAGTATATAGTTTGTGAGTTTTTTTATATTTTGACATTCAATTACCTCAAATGGTTCAAGATTTAAACTAAACCTTTCATTAATAACCCTTGTAAATTCAATAAATCTTATAGAATCCATGCCATAATCAGAAAACAAGTCATCTTCGTTTATTTTTTCTATTCCAATTTTTAATAATTCTGCGCAAATTTTTTTCGTCTCATCTGTGACGCTCTGTATTGGAAAATTTGTATTTTTTTCAGTGTTACTATGTACTTGTATAAATGAATCATTGGAATTACTTGTCTCTTTTTTCTTATACCAATATTTTTCTTTTTCTAAGGGATACCCGGGTATAGAAATTTTTTCGCAAATGTCGTCATAAAATTTAGACCATTCAATGTGATTTCCTTTTACCCATAAAGCAGCGATATCAGACAACATATTATTCATAATTAAATCATTTAAATCCGTTATAGTAGCCTCTTTACTATTTTTTTCTGTTATTATATTGTCTGGAGAGTCTTCCTCACATCCATTTAAATACATATCAAACAATTCAGACAACTTGTCTTTGTTCTCTGAAATAAAAGCCACTCTATATTTAAATTCGTCCCTTCCTTCCTGCAGAGTATATGCTAACTTCTCTAAATCCAAATCATAATCATCAACAAGTACATCTTTAACTTTATCTTGCAAACTAATCTGTTTACCTGTTAAATCAAATTTCTGTTTGAGATTATCAATAATATAAGAGGATATACCCAGTTCTTCAAAAGTATCATTCATATCAATATCTTGCATATTAACAGATAATTTATTGCATAAATAATTTAAAGCATCTCTTCTATTAATCTTTTTAGAATAATCGTTTAAAAATTGCCTAAGTTCTTTAACCCTCGTATTCAAAGCGTTTTGAGTTTTGGCTGACAAAATGAATATATGCTCTTTTTTGGATTTTATATCTAGCTTTTTGGACTTTTGCTGATACTCTTCAACAATCAAGTGAGCATTAACTCCACCTACACCAAACGAACTGATCCCTGCTCTTCTTGGAGTGCCATCATTGGATATCCATTGATAATTCTTATCTACAATAAAGAATGGGCTCTTTTCTAACTTTATGTATGGATTTAATTCTTTGATATTTATTGTTGCAGGAATTAAATTATCACGAAAACTAAATAAAACCTTTATTAAGCTTGCCATCCCAGATGCCGCTTCAAGATGTCCAACATTTGTTTTAATACTACCAATCCCAATAGATTTCTCGTAAAAATCAAAATAATCATAGTCTCTATATAAACTCTGATACGCGCCAATTAATCCCTCAATTTCTATAGGATCTCCTAGGCTTGTTCCAGTACCATGAGTCTCGATATAGCTTATAGTATGAGGATCAATCTTGGATTTCTCCATTGCTCTTAATATTACATCTGACTGTGCTTTTACACTAGGTGAAAACAGATTATTTGCTCGCCCTCCATGATTCACTGCACTTCCTCTAATGACTCCGTATATATTATCTTTATCTTTTATTGCTGCTTTCAAAGGTTTTAATAAAACCGTTGCTATACCTTCTCCCCTAACATAGCCATCTGCATGTTTGTCAAATGTCTTACAACGACCCTCTTGAGACAAGACATTTGTTTTACTTTCCGTAATATACAAATTAGGTGAAAGTATTAAATTTACTGCACCTGCAAACGCCATTTTACACTCACCACTATGTATTGATTGTATTGCCTTATGTATTGCAACTAAAGAGCTAGAACACGCCGTATCAATTGGTTCACTTGGACCATGTAAATTTAGCACATAAGATACTCTGTTTGCAATAAATGTTTGAGTAAGCATTGTTGGAGATTTGTTATCTAATAATAATTCTTTATAATCCGCTGATGAAACTCCTATAAATACACCAGTGTCAGTATCCCAAAGCTTACTTGAGGAATAACCTGCGTCTTCCATCGTCCGCCAAATATGCTCCAAAACTAATCGTTCCTGCGGGTCCATCAATTCAGTATCAAAGCCAGCAATATTAAAGAATAAAGGATCAAATTTATCATAATCACTAATAAAACTACCCCATTTTATATTTGTAAGATGATTATCAGCAGTAGGCATTCCATAATATTCTTTCCAATCCCATCTATCCTTTGGTATTTCTGAAACAAGTTCTTTATTATTTTTTATTTTTCCCCAAAACTCATTTAGATTCTCTGAACTAGGTAAACAACCGCTCAATCCAATAATTGCTATGGGTTCATAATATGTATTTAAATTACAGTTAATAGATTCTACGCTAACAAAGTCATTATATTCTTCTTTTTCTTCAATCGTATTGTTTGCTTCATCAAATTGTATATTTGCTTTATACAAACCATATAAGCTATCTACAATTTCCGACAAATAAGAAAAACCAAAAAATTCTGCTGGAGTTACCTTTAAGCCAAATATCTCATTAACTCGTGTAGATAACTCTGTGTACGAAATTGAGTCAAATCCAAATTCTGATAAATTTCTACTAAAATCCAAATCACCTTCCAGCTTCATAATATCTTTTATTATATTTTTTATCCTATTACTAAAATCCTGTTTATTTACATCAGCATCTTCATTCATGTATCTCTCTTGCACATCCAGATTATAATCATTTTGCAATTCAATAGCATCCTGCAATACAGGCTCTTGGGCTTCTGAAATTATTTTGTCAATTTTTTTCGTATCTCCTGAAACAACCACCACCTGAGCACTATTTGTATTTAATGCTATCTCAAACGCGTTTTTTCCTTGCTCATTTGATAATGGTTCTATGCCAAAAGCATTTCTAGTCATTTCAATTTTCTTATCATCAATACGCATTCCGCCACTTTGCCAATAAGGCCAGTTTATTGTTAAGCATCTACACTTCCCTTTATCTGCACTATTTTTACGCATTACATTATCCTGATAACTATTACCAAAAGCATAGTCACATTGACCTAAACTTCCCAAAACACTGGATGTTGATGAAAATGTAACAAAAAAATCTAAATGTCTTAAGTCAAATTTTTCAAGCATGTTATTAAGTCCGAAAACTTTTGGACTAATAACTTCCTTAAATGATTCAAGACTTTTTCTTATAATCATGCCATCTCTTATTATACCTGCAGCATGAATTATACCATTTAATTCGATTTTTTCTTTAATCAAAAAGGCTTTAAGCTCTTCTATTTCCGCCAAATTGTTAATATCACACTTATAGTAAATTACATTTTTTCCATAACTACGAATTTTTTCTTCTTTAATATCCGTTAAATCAGACCTACCTGTCAAGATTACCTTTGCATTATATTTTTCTATCAAGTATTCTGCAAATACTAGACCAACTCCTCCTGCCCCTCCAGTAATAAGATAGCTACCGGATTTTCTTATTTTATTACAAACCTTATTTTCACATTTTTTCTTCTTCAATATTTTTGTATATCTTTTATCGTTTCTATACAATACCTCAGTATTCTTACAATTATTCATTTCGTTTAGGAATAAAGTGTATGGTGATATAGATTCTTCTTTAGATATTATACACATATGGTATTGTGGTTTTTCTATTTTTAAAACCTTAGCGAAGCCGTTTAATGCTTGATATATAGGTTCCCCATTACATATTATAACGATTTTTGTATCCGTATTAATGAATTCAGATAGTAGTGTTTGTACTAATTTAAATACTGAAAATACCCCATATTCTAATCCTTCATTTATATCGTAATATGAATCACTTAAATCAAAAATATAGTTTATGTTATTTTGAACATCTTGCCTTAAACTCTGTATAAGTAACTTATAAGACTCATTGTCCTGTCCATTAATCTCATACTTAAAATCATTAATCTTTTTGAAAGTTGAACAATTATATGTGACTTTACGACCTTTAAATTCATTCCAACAAGTACTTTGTTGACTATTTGTAAATAAAACCCAGCTATCCCTGCCATTATCATAGTTACTCTCAATAGTGTTCTCTACCCATTTTTCCTCATATAGTAAAGTATCTTTCAATTCTATAACTTCATTATCCTTTTTTGCATATGGCGGAACAAACTCCCTGCAGCTATAATTTTTAACTACGTACAAAACAATACCATTTTTATCCAGATATTTTATATCGTAGCTTATAGTTTGGACATCTTGATTTTTCATTTTATGATTTATAGTAATATACACATAACTTGGTAATCCCCTTTTCAAATCCTTAATTTGTATTTCCTCAGCAGAAAAAGGTAAATAAACTTTGTCTGTAAATCCAAATTTATTGTAAATCCATCCAACGATTGGATGAAGACCACCATCCATCAGTGTGGGATGGAAATAATACATATCTTTAGTATCTAATAACTCTGTAGGGATTTCTATTTTTGCACATATTTCTTTTTCACCATAAAATAGTTCGGTCATCCCTTGCAAACCTGGTCCGTTACCTATTCCTAAATTTTCCAAACAATCATAAAAATATTTAGCGTACTTTCTTCCTCCAACACATCTCATCACAATATTATTAATATCTAATTGTTCACATTTGGTATTATTTAAATTATATTCTATTATCCCTTGAAAGTGAATTGTCTTTTCTCCTTCAGCGTATGTAATAATTGAATATTTTGTTTCATATAATGCAATGTCTTCTTCTTCAATTACAACTTCTATATTATCCTTAATAAAAAGCATAGGAGATCTCCACACAATATTATTTATCTTCTTTATATCTAAGTGTGGTTTATTCTGGAGTCCACATTGCATAATCATCTCAATCATAACAACTCCTGGTAACATTAAGTTATGATCTTTTACAAAGAAATCTTTTTTACTCAATATTTTATAATACTTATTTAATCGCTTTTTATCTATTAAGTTATTCTTAGTAATTTCTGCAATTTGTTTGTCCTCACTCTTGGTTTGATATCTTATATTAAACTCTTCTCTAGAAAAGCAGTATGTAGGCATCGAGATTCTATATTTATCTGTATATAATTTTTCCCATGATATATCGTCATCATGTCCGCTTAAAAAATAATTTGCTAAGGTGGATACGTATGAATAATCCAGCATATCAGCTTCAATGATTTCAATCTTACCCTTAAAGGAATCTTGAATATTATTATTACAAATATGAATTTTAGCTTTTTTTATATTTTGTGCTAATTGCTGTTTAAAATCCTCTATATCTTTGGATACAATACATGTCCTCCACTCAAAATGAGTTCTACATATCATCAAATTGTACGATAATATTTCCATAGAATACATATCTCCAAATTTCTGAAGAAATACTAAATATTTGTTTAAATACTCATTTAGTGATTGCTCCGTACGGGCAGAAAAAGGGAATATATAATAATTCATCTTTTCTCCCTGATCACATAGACGTTGTTCCACATAATCTTCAACTACTATATGACAATTCGTTCCACTATATCCAAAAGAATTGATTCCTGCTCGTCTTGTTCTTTCCCGCTTTCTTAACCACTCTTGCTGTTTATCAACTACATAAAATGGACTTTTTTGAAAATTTATTCTTTTATTAACCTTTTTGACATGCAATGTTTTAGGAATTATATTATGCTGCATGGCTAATAACACCTTTATTAATGAAACTATTCCTGATGCTGCTGCTGTATGACCTATATTAGTTTTTATAGAACCAATACCGCAGTATTGTTCCCCGTTCTTCTCATCATATCCAAACGCTTTTGTAAGTGCTTGTATTTCGATAGGGTCCCCTAACTTTGTTCCAGTACCATGTGCTTCTATGTAATCTATGGTTCGTGGATCTATGGAATATTTATTGTATATTTGTCTTATAAGTTTTTCTTGCGATGTTACACTAGGGGCTGTAATTCCATTCGTTCTCCCATCTTGGTTTATACCACTAGCTTGAATAATGCCATAAATGTGACACTTCTTTTCCAATGCAATATGTAGAGGCATTAGTAAAACGGATGCAACACTTTCAGCTGGAATAAAGCCATCCGCACTTTCATCAAACGTTTTACATTTCCCATCATGTGATAGCATTCCCATACTGCACAATAAAGGATATATATGTGGATCTGTCATTACTGTGGTCCCTCCTGCAATTGCCATTTCACACTCTCCATTTACCAAACTAGTACATGCGGAATGCACAGCAACCAAAGAAGACGAGCATGCAGTATCAATAGTCACATTTGCTCCTGTTAGATTTAAAAAATAAGATATTCTAGATGATAAAATAGCGTTCGAATGCCCCAATACAACATGTCCATTCATCAATTCACCCTTCATATCTTTAAAGTAGTCTGAGCTACCTTCACATCCAATAAATACTCCACAATTTGAATTATTTAATTGTTCTTTAGAAAAACCTGCGTCCTCAAATGTTTTCCAGATTTCCATCAAAATCAATCGTTGTCTTGGTTCCATCAATTCCGCCTGCCGTGGCGATAATTCAAAAAATGAAGGATCGAAATTATAAATTGAATCTAATAATCCCCCCCATTTACAATATGATTTAGAATTAGTATCTGACTCAGAAGAATATATTTCTGATATATCTTCCCACCTTTTATCTATAGCATCTATACAATCTTTACCACCTACCACGTTTTCCCAAAATTTTGAAACATTATCTGCATGTGGGAAAATTCCAGACATTCCAACTACAGCAATTTCCATTAATTGTTGATTATTATAAGAATCATTTACATCGCTTAATTCTTTATATACTTTAATACCATCCTCTGCTTTAATAGAACCATCATATACTAATTCCATCAATTTGTTTTGCAATTTATTCATATATCAACCCTCCAAAATTTGACCAGCTGTATCTACTGTGATCTCCTTATTCTCTAATGCCTTAAATATATTAAGTACTTCATCATTCTTTCTAGTCGTAATATCCATAGTTGGCAATGACTTATCTTTATTAGAGTATATATACTCAGCAAGTTTTCTAATAGTTGAATATTCAAATAATATAGTTTCATCCAGACTTGTCTCAATAATTTTATTAACCTCATTTATGTAGTTATAACCTAAAATAGAATCTAATCCTAAATCCATAAATGGTTTATCTATATCAACATCTTCACTACTCATTTTTAATGCTTTAGACATTGCAAATGATAATTTTTTTATAATGTCCTTTTTTTTATTATTGCATTCATTTTGTTCGTAAGTCACCTTAAAATCCTCTACATTTGACTTATAGCTTTTTTCTGTAAGATTAACGTAATAGGATTCCCTTTTAAAAGGATATGTCGGAAGAGACACTTTGCGATTTATACTTTTTTTGCTATACAATGTCTCCCAGTCAATTTCAAATCCTGCCAACCATTTATCAACAACACTCTGCAAAAATTCTTTTGTCCCAATATCAGCATTTTCATCAAATCTAATTACATTTGAATCGTCTTCGCTAGTAATTGATAGAATACTTTTAACATATACACTAGAACTCATTCCATCTTTATATTTCTGCAGCATTTCAATTACTGTTTTAATACTATCAGCAACAAACCCCAATCTTTCTTCCATACTTTCTCTTCCTACTTGTAATGTATATGCTATATCCGGCAATGAATAATCACAATTGGGCAGGTATTTTATTAATTTATCACAATACTCTTGAAGTCTCTCTTTACTCTTTGCCGACAAAATAAAGATAACATTTTTTGAGTCTTTAGTTTGTATTCTATCAAAGGGTTCTGCAAATTCTGATAAAACTATATGCGCATTAGTCCCACCAGCGCCAAAGGAACTAACCCCTGCCATTCTAGGCTTTCCATTAAGAACATTCCATTCTAATTGCTGCTCGGGTATTGTAAATGGGGTTTCATTAAAATTTATATTCTCATTTTTAACTTCTGCATGTATTGATGGTACTATCTTTTTATGCTTGAACATTAATAATACCTTTGTTATACTCGCTATACCAGCCATTGCCTCAAGGTGTCCGAAATTAGATTTTAACGACCCAATATAACAAAATTTTTTATTGCTACAACTACTATCCAAAGCCTTTGCAGCTGCCGCTATTTCTATTGGGTCACCTAATTTTGTTCCCGTACCATGTGCCTCAATATAGCTAATATCCATAGGATTGATATCTTTTTTTTCTAATACATTAGAAATTAATTTAGTTTGTGCTATAGGATTAGGAACTGTAAAACCATTTGTTTTTCCGTCATGATTTATACCTGTTGATTTTATAACACCATATATGTTATCATAATCTGCAACAGCCTTTTTTAAAGGTTTTAAAAATAATGCTCCAACTCCCTCCCCTGGAACTAGCCCATTAGCATTATTACCAAAAGCACTACAAATACCTGTAGGGGATAACATCTTATTGTGACACATTGCGATATATTTTAAAGGATGCAAATATAAATTAACTCCTCCAACTATTGCAGAAGAGCATTCTCCCCTTTTTATGCTTTCACAGGCTAGATGAACTGCTGTTAATCCTGATGCACAAGATGTATCAACCGGCATGCTAGGACCTGTGAAGTTAAAATGATACGACACTCTATTTGCTACGGACCAAGGCGTTGCATTTGGTAAAATAGGATTTCCTTTTACAAGCTCTTCAGCGCCCCATAACTGATAAGTTTGTGAAGTTGTAGCAACGAATACTCCAACGTCAGCAGAATCACCACGATTTACATATTGTCGCAATCTTTTTCTAGTATAACCTGCGTCTTCTAGTACTTCCCATGCTATTTGAAGAAAAATACGTTCTTGTGGATCTATTAATTCTGCTTCAATTGGTGCAATGTTAAAAAAAAGAGGGTCAAACATATCTATATTGTCAAGAAAACCGCCCCATTTACAATACATTTTGCCTGGTTTAATATTATTAAAATCTTCATCATAATACTTATCTACGTCCCACCTATCTGGTGGTATTTCCTGTATACAATCTTTTTGTTCCAACATATTGTTCCAAAAATCCTCGAGAGTACTTGATTGTGGGTATCTTCCACTTACACCAACTATAGCAATCTCATCATTATAGAATTCTTGTTTTTTTGTAGTATCCCTTGAATTTGTATTTATATATGATTTCAATTCCTTCCAGATAAATTCTTCGCTTATGCGAGAAATGTTGCGTTGCTCTTCCCTGATAGTATTATTATTGATACCTTGAAATCCACTAAAATATTTTTGAGCAATAACTTCAGATAGTTTTTTAATATTGCCATATTCAAACAAGATTGTCATTGGTAAATTAGGAATTTTTTTAACTAATTCTTCATTAAATTCCTTTATCATCACAGAATCTATTCCGTATTGATCAAAATCTGTATTTTCATCTATTTCTCTTATATCTATCCGAAAAATTTTTGTACATATTTCCTTTAACCAGTTTTTAATTGCAATTATATTTTCCATGTTTATTCCACTTTTATCTTCCATTATTATCCCCCTTATTTATCGTTTGACACTGTTTTAGTTTCAAATCTTTAATAATATGCGCAAACTTATCTCCTCTATCTACATACATTTGACAATTTATACCACCATCGGGATTACCTTTCATCTCTATATATAATTCTTTTATTTCTTTTTCTATAAAGAATCCATTAATTTGTTTTATGTCCTCTATAAAATATGAAATATTTATATTTTCAGCATTTAAATGGACATTACATAATATCATAAAAAATTCCCAGAAATTTTTTGTGAAGATTATTATGTTTTTATTAAACCTTATATGTATCCCATTTTGGCTAGCAGATATCTGTATGATGCTATCTAAATATTCTTCTTTTGTTTTTATACATCCTAATGATTTATAAAAAGAGTCGATTTCTTGTTTTAAATTAGTTGTTTTTAAATTACTTGTTTTTATATCAAAACTATCTATCCCTTTCTCAGTTTTAAAAACAATCCCATGCACTATAATGGTATTATTATCATCTATCATCTCAAAGATAATTTTATCATTAACGCTATTAATCTTTATTATTAATGATGACACATCATTTGGAATTTTAAGGGGATTTCCAAACTCAATATCTCTAATAACAGATTCAGTCTCCATCTTCTGAAACATCAACGTGCTCTTTACAGTTTCAAGTATCAATTCCTGAGACAAACAATCCGGATCAATAATACTAGAAGTGTTATTAAATTTATTAATATTAATCTTATATTTAATACCATTCAAATCAGAAATATTCTCATATAAAACCATATCTTTTGATTCATTTTTATCATAATATGTAAAATCTTGTGGTAACCAACATCTTACTTTTTCGAAGGGATAGGTTGGAAGCGATATCTTTCTTCGCCTTCTCCCCTTATAAATCAAGGAGTAATCCAATGATAATTCAAGTATCCACAGTAAAGCAAGTTTTTCTACGTTCCCTCCCTCAATAATCTTATTTACTAATGCATCGCCATCTTCGCCTTCGAATATTTTTTTTTCTATTCTATTCAGATCATCCGAATTAGACACAATGATTCCATCACCTGATCTGTGTAATAAAAATTCTTCTAATTTATTTAACAACTCTTTTTTTGAACTACACAAAAAGACCACTTTACTTTGCATGCATTCTCGCCCAGTTTGCAATGTATATGCGATATCTAATAGTTTTATTGATTCATTTTTTATATTTTTTTCCAAAAATGCTTTTAATAAATTAACAGACTCTAACAAACGGACTTCATTTCTAGCTGATAGTGGTATAAAGCATAACCTATCTTCTTCTGCTAAATAATCAGAGTCTAAATAATTTTGAACAATAAATGCTGAGTTCGAGCCCCCTGCACCGAAACTACTAATTGCTGCATACTTCTCACCCTCCCATTCAGAAAGTTCTTGTTGTACATAATATCTTATTTTGTTAAAATTAATATTATTATTTAATTTCTTGGCATGTAAAGAAGGTACAAGTTTATTATACTTCATTTGAAGCAATACTTTTGTTAAACTTGCAATACCCGCTGCCGCTTCCGCATGACCAATATTAGATTTAACCGATCCAATTGGACACCTTATTTTCAACATATCTCCATAGGCCTTTTGTAATCCCGCTATTTCAATAGGATCCCCTAGTGCCGTTCCCGTACCGTGTGTTTCTATATAATTAATTTTCTCAGCTGATATGTTAGCATCATCAAGTGCTGCCATAATTACACTCGCTTGAGTATTAGGATTAGGAACTGTATAGCCACTTGTTTTTCCACCATGATTTACCGCATGTCCTTTAATAATTCCATATATTTGGTCGTTATCTTTTTTTGCTTCATTTAATGGTTTAAGGACAACAGCGCCGACTCCTTCACTAGGTACATACCCATCACCACCGAATCCAAAAGCTTTACATCTTCCATCCTTTGACAAAAAATCGCCTTGACTTAAATATAAATATTTATTTGGATGCACTATTATAGAAACCCCTCCTGCAATCGCAACATCGCACTCCCCTCTTTCAATGCTCACGCATGCCAAGTGCAGCGCCGTCATTGAAGAAGAACACATTGTATCTACAGTAATACTAGGACCCTGAAAATTCATGTGATAAGAAACTCTATTTGCGACAGAAGATAGTATACTAGAGTGGGCTAAATATTTACCATCTACTGATGCCGGAATCTCTTGATAATTGCTATTCATTGCGCCTACAAAAACCCCCACCCTACATTTGGATAATTCGCTTTGTTTATAACCTGCATCCTCAAGTGCGGACCAAGATGTTTCGAGAAACAATTTCTCCTGGGGGTCCATGACACTAGCTTCTCTTGGGGAAATACAAAAGAATAGTGAATCAAATTTATCAACATCCTTAATAAAACCACCCCACTTACTGTTCGTTTTACCTAAGGCTTTTACTTTTGAAAAATATTTATCATTATCCCATCTTTCGCATGGTATTTCCTCTATACAATCAGTTCCCGAAATTAAGTTATCCCAAAAAGATTCTAAATTGTCAGCTTTGGGATATCTACCAGCTAATCCAATAATGGCAATATCATGTTTATCCTCCGTTTTAGCATTACCCCTAGCCATTAATCTTTCCTTGGTTTTTTTCTCTGTTCTTTCAAATGAATTTTCACTGCTTCTTGGATTTGATAAACCAAATAGCTTTTCAAGCTGGCTCATATGATTCTCTAAAAAATAATCAACAAATTCTTCAATATTCATATATTCATATAGTAATGATTTGGGTAATGAACCAAAATAATCTTCCAATTTATCGTTGATTTTCATCGCTGTGATAGAATCCATTCCAAAGCTATCAAAAGAATCCTTGTCATTTATTTCACTACTTGGTATCTTTGTAATCTCTTCAATTACCTTTTTCAAATAGTGCTTAGTTTGCATTTTAATATTAGAAATGCTTGTATCTATTTTATCAATATTAAACTCTTCTTCATGTTTTATATTAAATATATCATAAAGCATTTGCTTTTTTCCTTTAAACACACTTACCTGAGAACATTTATGCTCAAGAATTTCGACGAATGACTCAATTCCATGTTCATCATCTAATAATTCAAAACCAAACTTCTTTTTCATCAATTTCTTAGCCGAGTCATCAACCGTCATTCCACCATTTTCCCAGAGCGGCCAGCTAATCGCAACCATTCTACAATTTTCCTTATTATTAGTTGCTACGCAATTCATAAATCCATTTGCATATGCATAATCACATTGTCCAACATTGCCTGTTATTGAAGTGATAGATGAAAACAAAACCAATAAAGGAATATTGTATTGCTTTACTATGTCACATAAAACAAGTGAGCAATTAACCTTTGGAAATAAAACCTTTTTAAAATCTTCAATGGATTTATTTATTAAAAGCTTGTCATTTAAAATTCCAGCACAATGAAAAACACCGTCTATCCTATCGTTTATTTCAGCAAATAACTGTCCTATATTTTCTATGTTAAAAGAATAGTATCTACAACTTCCATTTAATTGTTCAAATTCTTTGAGCTCAGAAGCAACCTCACTTTCTAATCTTCTACCAATTAATATTATATGAGCATCAAAATTACTCATAAGGAATCTAGTAAATATCTTTCCTAATCCCCCCATTCCTCCTGTAATAACATATGTTCCTCCTCGTGCCAATCCAGAACACTTATTTAAGTTTTTCAAACTGATTTCCACATTTTTTTTAACATATCTTAAACCATTATATTTAATTAGTATATTATCACGATCACAGTTTTTTATTTCACTTAAGATTTTTTTTGTGACCTCTTTTTCTCCATTATCCGCAAACATTAGTAACTTTAACGTTAAAAATGGAGCTTCCATATGTATACTCTTCAGCATACTCTCCATAGCCTCAAAGTATAGCTTTTCTCTATCATCAAGTTCAAACGATGTAAATAATAGTGTTACAGGCATTTTACTTTTGGCTATTTTCTTTAATAATTCAAATGAAAAATATACATCCTCTTCATTGCACCATATGTATAATAAATCATACTTTTCTTTTAAATCATCCGATCTTTTTTGGGAATCACTAAGCTCATCTAAAAACCTATCTTTTGCAACAATATTAACCTTATTGTAATACTTATTTAGAATTTCCATTTCTAATCTCTGGTTCACATTATAATCACTAAAAATTTTTAAATTAACATCCGGTTGGAATTGTTGTTTCTCTATTAAACTTTCATTGTACCATTTACTTTCTGTATAAGTCATTTGGGAATAATCCTTCAATTCCTCTATCTTTTTTAAACCTTGATTCGCATCTAATTTTCCTTCAGCAATTTGTTTTAAAATTTCTTTTTGACTAATCATCTATATCCTCCATTAGGCTCTCAGCCTCATCTAAACTAATATTACCATTCTCTAGTTTTTCCAATATTTCCAACTTCGAAGGTTTCATTTGTTTCTTCTTGTTTGATGGAGTGAACCATATAACTTTTCTTTCAAATGGATAAAGTGGTAATGATATTTTTCTTCGACTATTTTGGCTAAATAGAACCCCAAAATCAATATCAAGTCCCTTCACCCATAGTTTAGCTAGTTCCTCTAAGTCACGTTTTTTTATAGAGCTTTTAATATCTTCTTCTGAACAATAATCGTCTTGACTTTTCCCATTAATATATATTTTTTTATCGACTATATGTCCCTCAAGAAAACTTTCCATATTCTGTACCAGTTCTTTTATATCTTTTGCAATGAATGCAACTCTTATTTCATTATGATGCCATCTTCCCATCGCTAAAGTATATGAAATATCCTTAATATTTAATTTTTCATTATAATTTTCTTTTATTTTTCTGGTCAATAAACTTATAGTATTATTAGAGAGAATATCCTCTACCGAAAATTCAGTATTGAATTTAGTGTTGATTTCATTACTCAATTTATAATAGGTAGCCTTATTAAATCCATATTCCTCAAAAGGTATATCTAAATAAATTTCATCATAAGATATTTCTTGTATTTGACCTATCAATTTAATGCATTTGTCTTCAACTTCATCTAATGCATTAATTAAATCTCGAGAAAATAGCTTCAAATGACTGTCAATTATAGTTAATAAGGCATTTTCATTTTTTGCTGAAAATACAATTAATTCGTTTTGCTTTTCTCTTACTTCATTAGTAACCGCTTTATTATATTCTTCCATAATCAAATGTACATTTGATCCACCAGCCCCGAATGAACTTATCCCTGCTCTTAAAGGATATTTAATAACATCTTCTCCATTATCTAAAGATACCGGCTTCCATTCTTCTAAATCATGTTGAACTTGGAAGGGAGAATCTTTAAAATTAATATTTTCATTTAATATTCTGCTATGTAATGAAGGAACTAGTTTTCTATGTTTCATCTGCAAAATCACCTTAGTCAAGGATGCTATTCCTGCAGCTGCCTCGCAATGTCCAATATTGCTCTTTACAGATCCTATCCTACAAAAATGTTTGTCCCTCGTATATTTCTCGAAAGCTATATTTAACCCTCTTATTTCAATAGGGTCTCCCAGTTCAGTTCCTGTACCATGAGCTTCAATATAATTAATAGTACGCGGATCAATTTTTGACTTATTAATTGCTTCTTCTATTACTTCAGCTTGCGCACTAGGGTTTGAAACAGAATAACCATTTGTTCTTCCGCCATGGTTAATTGCACTACCTTTTATCACAGCATAAATATTATCATTCTCTAAAATTGCTTTTTTTAGTGGTTTTAATAATACCGAACCAACTCCCTCACCTGGTACATACCCATCACCCCCTTCACCGAAAGCTCTACACTTCCCATCACTTGAGGTAAACTTCTGCTGGCTTAAGAAAATGTATTTATCCGGATGGATATTTAAGTTTACTCCACCTGCAATTGCCATCTCACACTCTCCCCTTTTAATACTTTCGCAGGCCAAATGTATAGCTGTCAAAGAAGATGAACACATTGTATCTACAGCCATACTAGGTCCTTTAAAATTGAAAAAGTATGAAACTCTATTAGCAATTGAGGCATATGAAGAATATAGTGATGTCAAATTTCCATTTAGGGTTTCTTCGACTGCAAATAATTGGTAGTGACCATGAATCACTCCTACAAATACACCTACCCTTGTTGTTGGATTGCTTTTAGAGCAGTACCCACCATCCTCAAGTGTACCATATACATTTTCTAGAAATAGTCTTTCCTGAGGGTCTATATGCTCAGCATCACTTGGAGTTATTCTAAAAAATAACGGATCAAACTTGTCCACATCACTTATAAATCCTCCCCATTTACTATTTATTTTATTTTTAGCCGTTTTATCGTCCGAGTAATATTTTTTATAATCCCATCTATCTATCGGAATTTCTTCGATACAATCTCTTCCATTTTTTAGATTTTCCCAATATTCACTCAAATTGTCAGACATAGGATATTTCCCATTTATACCTATAATTGCGATATCTTCACATTCATCAGTAGATAAGAAGGAATTATCTTTTTCAATAAATGCTGATTGATTAATTTCTATTTTATCCGGTGGTGTTCCGAATAGCATACTAATTTCCTCTTTCTTTTCGCGCATAAAATATTCCACTAGTTCATTAAGTGTATGAAATTCAAAGAAGAGTGTTCTTTCTAAGTTATCAAAATCATTTGATAGCCGTTCATTTAACTCATTGATCATAAAGGATTCTATCCCAAGATGCTCAAATGGTGTATCACCATTGATATTTTCTTCTGAGATTTTACAAACCTCCTGTATAAGATTCATTAAATAATTCCTTATTTTTATCTGTATTGAATCTAAAGAATTAAATTTGTTGTTGTCAACATGATATTCTATTATTTCATTTTCTTCTTTTAGTATATTGGGATTTTCTTCATAATTATGCTGCTTTAAAAAAAGAGTCGAAAAATCAGGTGTCTGTTTAGAAGGCCAGAAACATTTATTTGTAAATGGATACCCTGGAAGTCGAACTCTTCTAAATTTTTTCCCTTTATAGTACTGAACCCAATTTATTGATTCACCTGACAAATATAAATCTAATAACTTCTTATTATCAATATCCATTCCAATATTTATTCCTAATCTTGTCTCCAACCATTGCCGGTTTCTACTTATACATTTATTATATTTTACGTTTACTGATTCACCTTTTAAATATAATCTCAATTCGTTTAGTAGTTGCTTTTTATTTCTGACAATTACGCCAATTCTTTCTTCAAAGTCTTCTCTGCCTACATGCAGAGTATAAGCAATATCTTTTAGCAATATCATCTCATTTTCTTCAGCCTCAATAAAAGCACATAAATAATTAATACGTTTCAATAGGGCATCCTTTGTTTTCGCTGACAAAACTATTAGAATGTCCTCTTCGCTGTTGCTTTCAATTTTTATTTCTTCTTGTACATGATATTGTTCTATCGCTATATGAACATTCGTACCTCCAAATCCGAATGAACTAACACCTGCACGGTAAGGCATATAACTCCCATTATCTTCTTTTAAATGTTTCCACTCAACTGTATGTTTTACTATTTGAAATGGAGAGTTTTCCATATTAATAAATGGATTTAAAGTATTCAAATGTACATTTCCAGGAATCTTATTGTTTTTCATTGCTAAAATTACCTTTAGTACACCCGCTATTCCTGCTGCGGCCTCAAGATGACCAATATTAGTCTTTACTGTACCAACATAACATGGTTCGGTGTATTTACTGGTATTACAATATTCTTTTGATACCATCTTAAGGCCTTCGATTTCGACTGGATCACCCAAATTGGTACCTGTACCATGAGCCTCTATATAACCCACTGTATTTAAGTCAAAACCAGCGCGTTTGAATGCAGTTTTTATAACTTCTGCTTGTAACTTAGGGTTTGGTGCCGTTAATGAATTGGCCCGCCCGCCATGATTAATGGCAGTTCCCTTTATAATTCCATATATATGGTCACCATCCTGCCTAGCTTTGGATAAAGGCTTTAATAATATTGTTCCAACACCTTCACCTCTTACATATCCATCGGCATCCCTATCAAAGGATTTACATCTACCATCGGGCGCTAACATTTTCGCCATGCCAAAAGACATATACAATAAAGGACTTAAGATCACATTAATCCCACCAGCAATTGCCTGGTCACAATCTCCCTCTAATATACTGGTTACTGCTCTATGGATGGCTACCAATGAACTTGAGCATGCAGTATCTATAGGTTCACTTGGACCATGCCAATTAAAGAAATAAGATATTCTGTTACATAATATACAGTGAGAAGCCCCTGTGGAAGTAAATGTATCAATTGGCTGATTATATGCACGTAACACATCTGTATAATCGGACGTTGCTACTCCTATAAATATTCCAGTATTTGTATCAGAAAAATCCGATATTCTATGACCTGAATCTTCCAGCGTATTCCATACATTTTGAAATAGAATTCTTTGTTGTGGATCCATCAGTATCGCTTCTCTTGGTGAAATCTCAAAGAAATCAGCATCAAATTTGTCAACATCATTCATAAACCCACCCCAGTTAGGTATGGGCATCTGTTGATTTTGTTTCAATGCTGTATTAAAACTGTTAATATCCCATCTATCAGAGGGGATATGACTAATGCAGTCCTTCTCATTAACAATATTTTCCCAAAATTCATTTAAATTTTCTGCTTGCGGAAATTTGCCAGACATGCCAACTATCGCTACATCCTCTTTATAATCTTGTTTTCGCTTTCTTAGTTCACTTTGATGTTCATTATTGTTTTCCACAAAGGTACTCTTTTGATTAATATCCTCTCTTTTTTCCTCATCAATGTTAATAGAATATTCTTTTGTAATATAATCCGCGAGTTCTTTAATATTATTATATTCATAATATATAGATGGCATCAAAGGCAACTTAAACTTTGCATTAATCTTATTTGTCAGTTCTATAAGCGATATAGAATTAAAACCATATTCCATTATATTGCAGTTATTATCTAAATCCACCAGAGGGATTTTTAACATTTCTGATATTATTTGTCCTAATTCCTCTTGTAAATTCATATAATTTATATTATCCTTATAGCTTATATTTTTCGCATTTGGTACAGATGAATTATTCTGAATAAGTTTAATTCCTAACTTCTTATTTAGATTATCCACCTGGCCTTTTATTACTATAAGTTCATCTTGGTTACAAACATTTGCATAGTTAAATGAATGTATTCCATCTTCATCACAAAGCGCTTCAATGCCTATTGATTTCGCGAAAAATTCTTTCATTTCTTGTGAAACTTTTATTCCTCCGTTTTCCCACAATGGCCAAACAATGGAAGTAGTCTTACCAAATCGTATTCCCTGTTTTACCATCGTGTTTCTATACCGTGCAAAATTATTCAAAAAACTATTAGCGTAAGCATAATCACATTGACCAGCGTTCCCTATAACTGATGACAGAGATGACGCTAATACAAAGAAAGATAATTTTTCATCTTTTAATACCAAATCCAAATTATTGGTACATTCGATTTTGGCAGCTAATACTTCATATGCGCTCTCTTTATTTTTACTCAATATAGATGAATCTTGTATTATCCCGGCACAATGAATAACGCCTTTAATGTCACCAAACCTTGTTTTAATATCATTAATTCTATCCTTTACAAGGTGTATATTACAAAGATCAAGGGAATAATAAAATGCTTTATTATTATGTATTAATAAACTCTTTACAAATTCCTCTATATTTGCATTAATATTTGCTCTACCGATAAGTATAATCGTGGAATTGTATGATTTGGACAACTCTTTTGCTATCATTCTACCAATATGCCCGTTTCCTCCTGTTATAATATAAACGGAATTATTCTCAGGTGCATTATCAACAATTCCTGATTTTTCCAATTCTTTTAATTGTTGAACTGTTCTTAAATCATTCTGATATTTTATTTCCAAATTTGTATTATCAAATATTTCTTCTACCAACTTATTTCCAATATCATTTGTTGTATCTTCAAATTCAATGACTTTAAACATAGGTTTTCCAATTTCCATGTTAATGCTCTTAGAATAACCTATAACTGACTCATACAGTAAATTGTCAAATCTATTATTATAACAAAATGTAAATTGTATTTCACCAAACACTTCTAAACCTGCTTGCGTTATATTTAAAAGAGAACCAAAGATTTTCTTATAGTCTGTAATATTCGTATCTATTCCCCAACCTAGCACAATACTAAAAACACGAATGTCATCATCTTTTAAATTTTGTAATATGTTAATACATGTCTTTTTAACGCTTGAGTCTATTACATAAGCAGCACTGTTTTCTCGCGTATTGCTGTATATACTATCATGTATTACTATACTATTACTATATCTGCGATGTAATTCCTTCCATAAATCATCGTCTTTTCCAATATAAAGAATGGTTCCCTTGTTATGTACAGAGCCATCAATTTGCACATTGTTCCAGACAGGTACAAAATAGTGTAATGAACTTTTTTCAAATAACTCGACCTTCAAGAAGGTAAATCCTCTGATAGCCATTATTAAATCACCATTTGTTGATACTATATCAACGTCAAATTTTGTATATATATCATCTTTCGTATACTTGCTATACTTAACATAAGAATAACATTCTTTTTCCAGTTGATGATATATTTCAATACGTTCAATGGAATGTGGTAAAGTTAATTCCATATTATCATTAGTTATACTAGAAACCACTTCTAAGGCTCCATCGAATATTGAAGGATGTAATTTGTAATCATAGAAATCATTCTGCAAGTTTGATGGTAGGGCTATTTGTGCTAAGGCTTCATTCTTATGATCGTTAACATACACTTTTTGTATAGCCCTAAAACTCTTTCCTAAGCTTAAACCTCTGTCCTTTATTTTTGAATAACAAACCTCACTTGAGATACTTCTATTACACTCTTTTATAATTGATTCTAAGTTGTAACGTGTATTATTTTTTATCACCTTGTTTTGCATAAAATATCCCTGCTGATAAATAAGGTTAGTATCATTTAAGTTTGCTATTTTAAATTCAAACAAATCACGCTTTCTTTCTGCAGAAATTTCTATATCATAAAATTCATCATTTCCAGTAAATGTCAAAGGTGAAAGAAAGTGAATATCAGTAAATACATTAACTCCTTCTGGATATATGATATCCCCTATAACTTTTCCCATCTCAAGATACACAACACCAGGCAGTACCCCATTTCCTTTCGCTACGTGATCTTTTATATAGAAGCTATTCTTGTATATTCGCTTAGTATATATATACTCTTTATCTTCAATAGATTCTCTTCTTTTCATGGTGAGAAAATTACTATAATTGGGAATTTCATTTAATTCCTCTTTCCCTTTTCCTGCCCAATAGGTTTTATTGTCAAAAGGATAGGTTGGTAACGAAATTCGTTTACATTTTTCATTTCCAAACAACAACTTTTTATCTATATTTTCTCCCTTCACAAAAGATTCTGCCAAGAGGAATAAATTTTTTTGATTTTCAGTCATATCTTCATCAGGACTAAATGCAATATTATTATATGTATTTGCTTTATTCTCCTTCAAATAACATGAAAGTTTATCTTTTAGCTCACTTTCAGAATTGACAATAGTAGCGTATCGTACTTTAAAATGACTTTTTTCAAGTAGATTGTATGACAAGTCTAATAATTGAACAGGCGAATTACTCTCGATCCAAGATAATAGGTCTTGAATCCTTGCATAAAGTGATTCCTCCCTCTTGGCAGACAATACAATCAAAAAGGATGTTATTGTATTTAACTCTGAATTTATTATATTCTCTTCTCTAATATTCATCTATATCCTCCTTTTCTTTAAGCATTTAAAAGTTATGGTTCTTCCACTACCATATGACAATTTGTACCACTAAACCCAAAAGAACTGATAGCCGCAAGTCTTTTCTTTCCTTCACAAACATTCCAATCAATTAGTTTATTTGTAATATAAAATGGTGAATTATTAAGTTGTATATGCTCATTCAAGTTATTGTAATTAATCTGAGGTGGAATTTGGCGGTTTTTAAAACACATTAATACTTTAATCAAACTGCATATTCCTGCTGCCATAGTGGTATGCCCTATATTTGCTTTTACGCTCCCTAAAGCGCAATAATTAGTCTTACTTGTATATTTTGAAAAAGCTCTTTTTAATGCTTTTACTTCTATTGGATCACCTAATTTTGTACCTGTACCATGTGCTTCGACCAAAGTTATATCTTCAGGATTAATCTCATATTCGTTATAAACATCATATTCTAAACTTGTTTGTGAAGCAGCACTTGGTGCTGTAATCCCATTCGTTTTTCCATCTTGATTTATGCCAGAAGCACGTATTACTCCAAAGATGTGGTCACCATCTTCTATTGCTTTTTCTAAATCCTTCAATACAACTATTCCAACAGCTTCTCCCAGAACTATTCCGTCAGCAGAATTATCAAATGGCTTGCACTTATTACTACTCGACAGCATACCTGCATTATTTGATTGTTTATAAAGTTCAGGTGTCAACATGAGCCTCACACCGCCAGCCAATGCCATGTCACATTCTCCACTTATTATACTTTTATATGCTAGATGTACAGCCACTAGCGATGATGAGCAAGCGGTATCAATAGCAATACTTGGTCCTTTTAGATTAAGAAAATATGAAATCCTAGCCGGCAGAATTGAAGGGGAAATACCCGAAAAAATATCCATTTTATTCTCTATGACACTTTTGCTCAGTATATTGGAATAGTCTCCCATTGTATTTCCTACAAATACACCACATTTTTTTCCCGACATCTCTTCATTAGAGTACCCAGCATCCTCAATAGCTTTCCAAGCTTCTTCCAAAAATATTCTTTGCTGTGGGTCCATAACTTCTGCTTCTCTTGGTGATATATTAAAAAACAAAGGATCAAAATCCGCAATATTGTTAAGACACCCGAGCATTATATCGCTATCTATTTGTTCTAAGTAATTTTTGTATTCTTTTCTGAAAATGTCATCTTCACTAATTCTACTTATACAATCTTGGCCATTTTTCAAATTGCTCCAATATTCACACACATTTTCTGCAGCAGGAAATCTACCAGACATCCCTATTATGGCAATTTTTTTTTTTCTAAAGATTCCAACTTTATACGTGCTGCCTTATGCTCACAAGGTTTTTCATTATCACTTTTTTTAATAAATGATTTTCTCATTTCTTTATAATGGTTATCATGATATATTTCTGTTAACCCTTCTCTCATTTCCCTTTCGGCAGCAAATGTCGTACTCTCGCTGGCTTTATTCTGCTGAATTATTTCAGTGCTTGTAAATAAATGTTCAACCAGTAAATCAGTAGTAGGGTAATCATATAATATAACTGCATCTAAATTTGTTTTAAAACGCTTATTAATATCTCTCACAATCTCTATACCACTTATTGAATCTATTCCCATTTCATTAAATGGCACTTCACCATCTATTTCTGTTATGTCTATATGCAAAATATTAGATATAATTCTTGCGACTTCATTATAAATTTCAACTGTATTATTAGTAAATGCAGATGAAACTTCTAAATTTTTATTTATGTCCTCGTTATTGGTATTATCATTAATCTTTGCATTATTCAGTTTGATAAGTTCAGATAATGCCTCTTTTTTGCTCATTGTTCCTTCTTCTACCATTTTAAAAATATCATTTTGGTTCATATTTAAACCTCCCTATATAGTCAAGTGTTTTTTCCTTATTTTTCAAGGAATTTTTAGTTACATATCTCAGATGAATGAGCCACGAAAATGGGGATTTCTGTGTATCTAATACGAAAATAGCTGGTTTTGGGTATACAAAATAAAACGTCTCATTATTCCACTTTATATGGCCTTGTGTATGCCCCTCCATCTATGGCAACTTACCTCCCGTGTCTACCAGGATCATCCCACCTGTCGGTGTGAGTCCTAACTTCCTTCGTTCTGCCTGCCCATATCCAGGGTGTCAG
>ENA-OQKY01000505-OQKY01000505.1-human-gut-metagenome-genome-assembly--contig:-NODE-505-length-36726-cov-35.201344_pt1 | contig 36726 bp, 25 predicted proteins | sample MGYA00242652_ERZ504805 | MGnify/ENA primary metagenome ERZ504805 (study PRJEB26092, sample SAMD00036400) | human gut metagenome | host: Homo sapiens | study: EMG produced TPA metagenomics assembly of... | reverse complement strand
CGACTCACCTCCCCGTGCTTTGTAGTGTAGCTTCTTCAAGAATTATTTTATCAGAAACGTGGAGGATTTGAAGACTTTCATTACTATTTGTGCCGCCGACTTGGCGGCGGAATGGAGATTTATATGAATACGGTAATTCTTTCCTGTACCACACTTCTGGAATATGTACGGCAGGCTCAAAGAACCTGCAATACTGACTTTCCTGTCATCGAATTGGAGCGACAGTACCATGTAGAGCCCGCAAAAATGAAAGAACATATCCTTCAGACACTCTCCAGTTTGCCGTCAGATGTGGATACTGTTCTTGTAGCTATGGGTTTCTGTGGCGGATCATGGCAGGATGTGTCCTGCTCTAAAACCCTGGTGATCCCCAGAGTTGCTGACTGTGTTGCGCTTACACTAACCACGCCGGAACAATATGCCCCGGATCTGAAAGAACCAGGTCATATGTACCTGTTCGGAAATGGAGCAAATGGATTTTCTGTCCAGAGCATTTATGAAAGTCTTCTGAAAGAATATGATAAAGAAATGGCAGATATCGTCTTCAACATGTATTTTGAGCACTATCACCATCTGGATATTATTGATAACGGTCTGTACGATTGTTATGACCTGGATTATGTGGAACGTGCACAGGCAGAGGCCGACAGGATTCATGCAGAACTGGATTTTGTACCAGGAAGTAATATTCTTCTGGAAAAGCTGGTATCTGGACATTGGGATAATCAGTTTTTAATTGTTCAGCCGAATATGACAATCACTCAGGGAACATTTTTTGATTGTTAAAAAGGAAAAATTTATGGAAAACAATAAACTCTTACAAATATTGCAAAAAACAGTTTCAGAAGATGAAATTTTCAAGCTGTCTAATCATACACTTCCGCATATCAGTGAATTTAACAGATCTGTAATTCTGGAAATGTTGCAAGATAAATTGCTAAAACAGGAGAAAATTTCGGAAGAAAAGGTAACTGCACTCAAAAATGCACTGGAAAATTATCTTCAAATTTATCTTCCCGACCAGAAAGATGCCTGGAAATGGATTATATTGTCCTGCATCTATCTCTGTTTTATATGTCACAAACCACTACATCCGCAGGAGATGGTTCATTATATAGTTTCGCAGGGCAGCAATAAAACAATATATTACTGCCCTATGAAATCTGTGAAAGGCGATACAGCATGTGTTTTTTGTGTTTGCCGAAAAACTAAATCAGCTAAAAATCAGTCTGTCTTATCCTATGCTGACAGAATATCTTAATCATTATTTTTCTGTTTTCTATATTTCGCAGGAGAAACTCCCATTGATTTTCTGAATACAGAAATAAAATAGCTAACACTTTGAAATCCACAGCTATCTGCAATTTCACTGATACTTCTATTTGTGTCTTTTAATAACTGACAACTTTTCATAATACGATAATGTTTTAGATAAGAATTTGGTGTTTCTTTTTGAGATATCATTTCATTCTGGCTTTTTTGAATCAATGTAATAATTTCATTCTGCCAGAGTTTCACTTTCACCAGTTACGGCACAACTATGATTTCTGGCTTTGAGCCAATCAATATATTGCATTATATAATATTTCTGTGCAAATCCATGATTTTGTCCTTCCGCTCTGATTTCCGTTATGTCAACTCCTGCTTCATTTGCTTTTTTTATATACTTAGGTGTTTCTTTTATACCTACCATAGAGTCCTTTGTACCCCACGCAATAAACTGAGGAATATCAACTGAATGATTCACATATTTTTTTAAATCTGTTAATTCCAATAGATCTTTACGTGTAGTTTCATTGCGAACATCTTTATCGTCGAATAAACAAAACAGCATTGGTACGTTATCATTAAACGATAATGCAGGATATATCATTGCCGCAGTTGAAATTGTATCGTCCATACGATCAATCTCATCCATCTTATATGCATCAGGCAATAAATTATTCCCCTGAATTTGATTTATATAACTGCCTATTTCAAATCCTCCTGCCGAAAATCCAATCAATCCTATTTTTTCAGGAGCAATGCTATATTTTTCGGCGTTATACTTCAAGTATCGTACAGCTCTTTGAACATCTAATTGTGGAATTGGATATTCATAAGGATTACTTCTATAATGTAATACAAATGCACTAATTCCATTTTTTTGAAGTGTTTCTGCTACATCCTTTCCTTCGCCATCACTCCCATCCATAGACTTGTAGCCAAATCCACCTCCAGGAATAACGATAACCGCTAAATCTGAACCTTCTGACAGATAGGGAATCAAATAAGGAGAATCTTCATAAGTTTCTTTCTCATACCCACCTTTAATCTCATACAGATACGTAAAAGTATCAACAATACTTTCCTTATCCTTATACTCTTCTCCGACAATAGAAGACGCAAACAATAGTGTATATATAAATGGATTTCCACCTGATCTTATATTCATATCATCTAATTTTGACCGTTCATTGTTTCCGGCAACAGTATTCCATATTTCGATTCTCTTTTCATAATCTGCTACCCCAGCAGATCCTACTCCCATAGAAGCCGCCATACGACTGACAATAATAATTATAATTATTACAAGTACAACTATTATTATTATCATCACAAATATAATTTTAATTATTTTCTTTTTCATGTTTATTTTCCGCCTTTCTGCGAAAGGCACCAATGCGTCATGAAACATACTGGCGGACTTTCGCTTATCTAATTTAACTTCCTTCTGATATTATTATGGTATAAGACTGACACACTACAGAACACGTGGAGGTGAGTGGCGGGGCTGTATAGCGGCGACCTCGTATGTTTATATGTTGTCGGTCATCCGTTAAGGCATCAATGAATAGCGCATAACTGTAGCCCGTAAACTTATCTCTTCCGAAGTCGACTCGATCTCGCCGGATGACCAGTCACTGTCAGTTTTATAACTATAAATTTCAGGAGGTTATTTTTTTGTCTTTTAAAATCTTAAAATTTAACTGCTGTGGTCTTGATGTCCACAAAACATGGATCTACGCCTGTATCGATATTACTGATTCCAACAATCGCACTGAGTATAAGCAGGCCCGCTTTTCTTCCTTTACCAAAGGATTGAATGAGCTGTGTGACTGGCTTGCCAAATATAACTGTAACGATGTCTGTATGGAATCAACCGGGAAGTACTGGATCCCTGTTTTTAACATTTTAGAGCAGCACAATCTATGGGTTACTCTTTCTCATCCCAAATACACAAAACCAATGAAAGGAAACAAGACCGACCGCAAAGATGCGAAATGGATCTGTGATCTTTACATGTGCGGAATGGTAAAACCTTCTTTCATTCCACCTGCTGACATCAGAGAACTTAGAGATCTTGTAAGATACCGATATAAACTCACTTATATGATAACTGGTGAGAAGAATCGTGCTCAAAATTGTCTTACTGTATCTAATCTTAAGCTTGATGATGTATTTTCTGATGTATTTGGTAAATCATCCCGTTCTATTACAGAACAGATTTTACAACACCCTGGAAAAACATTTGATGTAACACCTTTTGTTGATAGCAGATGTAAAACTCCCGTTGAAGAAATACAGGCCGCTGTTGATGGTGCCATTTCAAAAGAACAAGTTGTGAAACTCAGACAGTGCCTTGATCACATTGATGAGCTGAACAGGCACATTTCAGAAGTAGAACAGGAAATCCTTCGTCTCAGTGATAAATATGAGGCTGCTTTAAACTTAATAAGAACTGTTCCCGGATTCAATAAGAATCCTCTGACTGCTGTTCAAGTGCTTTCAGAGATTGGCGGTGATATGTCTGTCTTCCCCACAGCGAAACACCTCGTCTCATGGGCAGGATGCTGTCCTCATAACGATCAAAGCAATCAAAAAATCAAATCCACTCGGATTTCCCGTGCTGGTTCTTATTTTAAACCAGTTCTGGTACAAGTTGCAAATGCTTTAATCAAATCGAAGAAACATTCTGAATTTACTAACCGCTACAAGCGTATCAAAGCACGCCGAGGTCACAAGAAAGCCATCATTGCTATCTATCGTATGATCCTGACCGCTATCTGGCACATACTCACAGATTTAAAGCCATATACACCAGAAGTTTTTCTTGAATCACGTCCTGTGAAGAAAGAAAAAGTTTTGACTGTTTCACAGGCACTTAATTTACTAAAACAAAGAGGTTATCTTATCAAAGATGAGCTTTCAGCTAATTCTTAATTAGGTGTTGTGTTTATATTCATTTTAAAAAGCCAGCTGATTAGGTGGTTTGTTTGCCATGCCCTTTATTTCGTGGCTGTTTTCTGCTTGTTTGTTTCAAACTTATATCCTTATAAATTCCGATTGAGATTTCACCTGTTTTAAGAGATTTAATAACTGTTATATTTTGTTATTAAATTCTTTGCAAACCCTTGAAAACACTGGATTTATCGCAAGTAAGCTTTCCCTTATTGTTTCCCTTGTGTTATATCGTCCCACCAGTGTTTACGAACTCTGATAAGGGCAAATACAAGGGCACAAGAGGTCCGGTGGACCTCTGCTCTGTGCCGACCGAAGCGGCAGCGGAGACCAAGAAAATCTATAAAACAGTATAACACAAAATAAAAGTGACAAGGTGAACTGATTGAAATGCTTCTGATTTTTGTAACTGATGATTGATTGAATGATAAGGAGATTCGATACGATGAGAACGATATTTGCAGAATACAACCTTCAACGCAACAGTATTGATATTTATACTTCCGCTGGTTATATGCTCCGCATTGACTGTTGGGAAGCAGAAAAGAACTTAAAGACAACACCCGGATCAGACTGTGCATTGAACGCACTTGCCATTGATGAACCACTTAAATATGCACGATTATATCTTGAAGATAATATGCAGATGTGGGTAGATGCAGAAGACTCTCTTGAATTATAATTATAACTTTGAGAAAAGCAGGAACTCTACAAAGGAGCTTCCTGCTTATTCCTATTACCCTTAATTTTTTTGCCAATCAATAATAACCATCTATGATCAAACATAATTTGTGATTCTTTATTATATGGTGAAAAACCAGTTTTACTACCACCTGCCAATTCAGCTTTCACCAAATCGGTTATCTCTTTTTGCACATCTTCAGGAGTATCCGTCAGTTCCAGCCAGCTATTTAAATTTACCGGCACTAACGTAGTTTCTTCGCATTGCAGTTCGAAATCGTTCTCGAACAGTTTTTCAAATTCTTCCCTGCTGAGGATTCTGGTATGTGAGGGATCACGCATATTTTCAATCTTATCATCAATTGTCCGTAAAGACTCTTCGACAGCTTCCATATCCCAAACCACCAGCTTTCCTCCTTTTTTCAGGACACGTTTCATCTCCTGAAAAGGCTTCTCAGGATTGGCAAAATGGTGGAAAGAGAGTCTTGTGACTACCAGATCAAAAGTTTCCGATTCGTATGGAAGTTTTTCTGCATTACCTGTTTGAAAACAAATGTTCTTTATCTGGCTTTCTCTGGCAAGTTTTTTCCCCTGTGCCAGCATTTCTTCCGTGAGATCCAGACAAGAAATATCCTTTACGAAAGGAGCTAATGCTCTGCCGCAAATGCAGGTTCCGGCTGCCACCTCCAAGGCATGTTCTGTTCCTTTTGCCCCGATTCGTTTCATAAGATAATCGGTATATTCCGTTTTTGACATATGATAGGCAGCAAACTTTTCAGCCTGGTTTTTGAATGATTGTTTGACTGTATCGTTGTGATTCATTTTAAGTACCTCCTACAATGCAGTTCCTTTCTTTGGGATAAATAAATGGTTCATGTCCGCATGTTCCAGTTCAAGCAGTGAAATCTTTTTATCAATTCCCCCTGCATATCCTGTTAGACTTCCATTTGTGCCTACGACCCGGTGGCAGGGAATGATAATGGAAATTTCATTATGTCCAACCGCACCGCCAACTGCCTGGGCAGATATATGGGAAGTGTTTTTCAGTTCAGCCATTTTTCGGGCAATTTCTCCGTATGTGACTGTCTGTCCGTAGGGAATCTGTAATAATATCTGCCATACTGCCTGTCTGAATTCTGATCCGGCTGGATGAAGGGGTAGAGTAAATTTCGGTTCTTCACCGGAGAAATACACATCCAACCATTTTTTTGCTTTTATAAGAATCTCTGTTTTCTTTGAAATATGCTCATCCGGAAGTGTATTTGCAAAATATTTCTGCCCTTCAAACCACAGACCAGTAAGTCCAATTTCATCCGCCGCCAGTAAAATATCCCCTAACGGTGATTTATATTTGCATATATATACCATGTTTTTTTCCTTTCAAAGAACATATTTCTTTAAACGATGCAATACTTCTTCCAGCTTTTTTGTCGGTAATCCAAGAGACATGCGGATTCCCTGGGGACTGTGAAATTGTCGCCCATCTCGCCATAATACGCCTACTTCCACACCTGCACGAAGCAATTCATCCAGAGATTTTTTATTCTGAATACACCATTCTGTAAAATCCGGCACGATCACATAAGTCCCCTCCGGTTTTCGCAAATCAACGCCCCGCACACTCTCTTTAAAAAACAAATCCGCCAGTACTATATTTTTTTCCAAAACTTGTTTCAACTGCTGCAGCCATTCACGACCTTGTGGTGTATATGCACCAATAAGTGCATGCATGGACAGTACATTCATATCATTATAATGACATTTCACTTCATATCTTCGCAATTCATCAGATAACTTTTGATTGTAAACAACATGATAGCTTCCTACCAGTCCGGCAAGATTGAACGTCTTAGAGGGTGCATAAAAAGCAATTGTACGTTGCTTTGCATCTTCAGAGATGGATTGTGTAGGTATATGATGATTTCCAAACAATGTCAGATCAGACCATATTTCATCGGAAATAACATTCACCTCATACTTTTTAAATAAATACATTGCTCTTTCCAATTCCCATTTTTCCCAGACGCGCCCACTTGGATTATGCGGAGAGCAAAGCAGGGCTGTATGAATGTGATGTTTCCTGATTTTATCCTCCATATCTGCATAATCCATACGCAAAATACCCTTTTCATCAGCGCATAATTTACTTAATACAACCGGGTAACCATTTCTTTCCAACTGTGTCGTAAAGCCTGTATAAGTCGGACTATGCACAAGAATCGGACTATGAACCGGGGTAAGCACCTGCAATGCGCTTGTGATTCCTCCAAGAACACCGTTCTCATAACCAATATTTTGCCTGGAAATATCTCCTACATCAAACGACTCTTTATGCCACTTGATAATGGCATCATAATATTCATCGGATGGTACAAAATAACCATAAATCGGATGAGAAACTCGCTGCATAATTGCTTCCGTCACATTAGGAACTGTCGGAAAATTCATATCTGCAATCCACATAGGAATTTTATCAAATTCCGGTTTTGTTTCTCCTTTTGGTAATGTCCAGAAATCATTCTCCTGCAGATCTACTGCAATAGAATCATGTCCTCTGCGATCCACCATAGTAGTAAAATCATATTTCATTTCGTTTACACCTCAAAAAATTCATTTGAATCTTGCGGTGCCTGTGAACGGTCTATGTCTGTATAAGAACGGATTTCTGAACAAACTGTAATTTTATAGCTTTCGAACAGTTTTTCTCTTCCTTCTTTCTGGCTCATGCGATGCTGCATCACGTTACGCCAGCGTTCTACGGCTGCTTCATCTGTCCAGATATTCATGGAAAGCAATTTTCCTTCCTCATTTAAACTGGAAAATCTTTCTGCACGTATAAATCCTTCAAATCCTGCAAGCATTGGTTTCAGCATGGCAGCAAGATCGAGATATTTCTGCATTCCTGCCTTAGTTGGTTTTACTTCAAATAATACAATAATATTAGCCATTATTTATTCTCCTCTGTCCATAAAAATTCTTTTGGTGACTCCTGACTGGAAAATAGCAGCGGTGTCAATGTACAGCCGTAACTTCCTGCATTGGAAACTGCCAGAATATCACCGATTTCTGCGTGCGGTAGTGTGATATCTTTCACCATCACATCCAATGCTGTGCATAGGTTACCGACAATATCCACAGTTTCGTAATTGTTGTTTCGCCCTAAGATACAAAATTCACTTTGGATGCCGGTGGTATACAATGGCTCCTGTCCGTTTTGGGGAAATGCTCCAATATTTTGCCGTAACAGCTCTGCAATAGCCGGGCGCATAAAACCATTCATTGCATTTTGCACCACAAGATAAGTTTTTCCACAGGAAATCTTACGATCTACAATTCTGGTATAGTATGTACCAGCATTGCAGACAACAAATCGTCCGGTTTCCAGAATAAACTTGGCTCGCAGATTGTTATAGTTCTTCTCTTCAAGTGTCTGCAAAGCCTGACCGAGTTTTTTCAGAGCAAGCGGTTTTTCTTTGCTGGCATCATAGACTGTACCAATTCCACTGCCGAAATTGATAAATTGAATTTCCACTCCAGGCAGCTCGTTTATTCTCTCTGCCAGCATATAACAGTTTTGATAATATTTACACAACATATTTGCATCTAATATTTGTGAGCACAGATGCACATGAATACCAGTGATTTTCAAATGTGGAAAGCGTAAATCATCTGCAACCAACCGTTCTTCATCAATACCAAACTTGCTGGATACCGCGGATTCGCCATTCATGGTAAAGTTAGGATTCACTCTGACTCCGATGTTGATCTGTTCATTTTTGTTTTCTGCACACTTCTCCAGACTGTGAAGCTCAGAAAGACTGTCAGCAATAATCGTGCATTTTCCCCATACTTTTTCTAAATCCTGTATAGTTTTGCCCGGTGTGGAATAATAAATTTTATCACTTGAAATACCTGCCTGTCGTGCCAGCTGCACTTCCTTGACAGAAGCTGCATCTGCTCCAAATCCCTGTGCGGCAACTGTTTTCAATACCGGCATAAACGGATTTGCCTTCACAGAATACAAAAAATCCACTTTCGGAATTGCATCCAATAATGCATGACAATGTTTTTTTATTATGTTTTCCTCATAAAGGTAACAGGGGACATTCTCCCGTAAAAAATTTATCTTGTCATTCAATTTCCATTCTCCTTTTATTTTTTGTGCATAATCCTTCATTTCCGGTATTGCTCCACCTGCCACCGCCCAAAGATACAAACTCGCTACACTACCATAGGGGCTGAATCGACGACGGTATTTGTCAAACAGCTTACGGTCAATTTCCCGATGATGATAGACCATACGTAATCCACGCCGAATTGCAAGATCATCGTAGCTGAATATATTAGGACGCTGTAAGCAGAACAACAGGATCATTTCTGCTGTCCACACTCCAATTCCTTTCAATGTACACAATTCTCGAATCGCATCTTTATCACTCATGTTTTCTACGGCTTCCAGTTCAAAAACACCGTTATGTACTTTTACAGCAAAATCCATTATGTACTCTGCCTTGCGAAAGGTCATGCCATAAGACTGCAATTCAGAAATATCCACCGATAGAATTGTTTCGGCATTTACTTCCACTAAATCTTTTTGCATTCGCCGCCAGATGGTTGCCTGTGCTTTTGTAGATATTTGTTGCCCAATAATATGATGAATAACCGAAAAAAATAAATCTGTATCCGTTTCTCTTTTAATCAAACCAATTTTTCCAATTACTTCAGCAAGTTTTCTATCCTTATTTTTAAGATATAAAATTTCATTTTCTCCATATTCAAAATACATATCCCACCTCCAAACTGCTTATTGTATCTCTTTGTTTCCTATGATATGATTATATCGCAAATTATCTGGTGTGATTATCAAATTATATCCAGATAGTATAATAAAATCGTCAAAATAAGCAGAGGTGCATCCATGAATCATGATAAATATATAAATTCTGTCAACCTGAACCAGAATACAAACTTTCCATATCTGGTATTAAATGTGATCAATGGAAACAGTTATCCAAGAAATCCCGGTTTTCGTGTTATGCACTGGCATGAGGATATTCAGTTTATTTACGTTCTGGACGAAAAAATTGAAGTGGTTACATTAGAAAGTCGAACGGAATTACACAAAGGAGATGGCTTTTTTATCAACAAAAATGTTGTACATTTAGTTGATAAGGTTGATGCCTGTCACTATAACAGTTTTATATTTCCCGACTATTTTTTAAGATTTTATCTGGGAAGCCCTGCCGAAAAGATCGTAAGTCAGGTCATTGGACTGGAAGATTTTCCTGTTTTTCCAATTTTAAATGGAAAGGAAAATATGACTGTATTAAATACCTTGAGAAAATTATCCTCTCTTGAACAGAATAAAACGACTCTATATCCTTATGAGGTGCTGTCAACACTCTCTATTCTTTGGTTAGCTTTTTGTCGTGCTGTCCAAATTTCCGAGAACGAAGCTCATAAGAAAAATAGCCAGATTACAAATCGAATGGCTATTTTTCTCCAATATATCGAGCTTCATTACCCGGAAGATGTTACGCTGGAATTGCTCGCCAAAAGTGCAAATGTAAGCAAATCAGAATGTCTTCGTTGCTTTAAAACTACACTTCAAACAACACCTTATAAATATTTGATAGAGTATCGTTTGTCCAAAGCGGCTGATTTACTGAAAAATACAGATAAGTTGATTGAAAATATTGCCTCTGAGGTAGGATTTCATCATATCAGCCACTTTGGAAAATGTTTTCGTGAAAAAACTGGTTTTTCCCCAAGTGAATATCGAGAGAATTTTTATTTCATTCCAAAACAATAACTGTCTAATAATATCCCAGCAATATTTCCAGTAGATTTTTCCTATCTGATAACCAATCCCGATTATCAAAAAACCTGTTATTAGGAATAAAATTCCCATAACAATGGCTGTGAACAGCCAGTACACAATCCCGGAAACGATACTATTTGAGATTCCATTGCTTAACTGTCCGAAAGAATCTGCACCTGTCACAAACTCTTGAAGCAGGCTTACAATTCCTTTTCCTATCGTATCGAAAAAAGTGATACAGTCGTTAAGGAAAACCGGAGAGAGGATAGCAGTAAACAGTGTGGTGGCTATGCTGTACCATACCAACAGGAACAGGACACTTTTCGCTGTTCAATTTCTCGTACTCAGGGAACATTTTTTGATTGCTGAAAAGGAAAAATTTATGAAAAACAACAGGCTTTTACGAACATTGAAAAAAAACAATTTCTGAAGATGAAATTTTTAAACTGTCTAATCATACCCTTCCGCATATCAGTGAATTTAACAGGTCTGTAATTCCGGAAATGCTGCAGGAAAAATCGCTGACACAGGAGGAAATTTCGAAAGAAAAGATAACTACTCTCTCAATGCAGCACGAGTTACGTTATATTTTGTTATTAAATTCTCCGCAAACATAACTTACCTCTGACACCAAAAGCACCAGAAGATCAATATCTTTTTAGATTGATCTTCTGGCATTTGTATACTTTGATATGTCTCCTATAAAATATCATTCTCAATATCTTTTATTTTCTTGGCTGGAACACCGCCTGCCACACAGTTATCCGGCACATCTTTTGTTACCACTGCTCCGGCTGCAATAACCACATTATTACCGATAGTAACTCCCGGAAGAATTGTTACATTTCCACCAATCCATACATCATTTCCAATCGTAACCGGCTTTCCAATGCCAAGATGTTCTCTGCGTCCCTTTGGAGTGATTGGATGATTTACAGTCGTAATCAACGTATTTGGTCCTATCATGACATAATCCCCAATATGAACCGGCATAATATCAAGAATTGTCACATTATAGTTTGCCAGAAACTGGTCGCCTACATGAATATTTTTTCCACTGTCACACATAAAACCAGGGCAAAGGCATACATCCCGTCCTACAGAGCCAAAATATTTTCTGACCAATGCCGCCTGTTCATCCTCTGATGCGTCTGCATCCTGCATCCTGCGAAGTTCCCTGCAGAATTTGATGGCATTCAGTTTTCTGTCGTTTACTCCGGCATCCCAGAACTCATAATAAAGCCCTGCATCTAATTTTTCTTCCTCTGTCATAATGAATCTCCTCGTCAATTATATATAATCTTATATTTCTTTTGCGAAAAAACATAAGCCACTGCTAAAAATATTAACATAACTACCCATGTTATCGGCTCTGTAATACAAGTCCCGAAAAATCCCAAATGTGGAATAAGCCATAAGGCAGACATGATCTTCATTCCAAGTTCAATGCAGCTTGACAAAACAGGTGCTGCCTTATTTCCCATTGCCTGCATTGCTGTCCGCAACACCAAAAGGCATCCAAGGGCAGGAAAAAATGACAGATGCCAGCGAAGGCTCATAACTGCATTGCTGATCACTTCAATATCCGAACTTCCGGTTGTAACATGAACAAGTATTCCGCCAAAGGCATATATCAGCCCGCACGAAAATAAAGACCATGCTATCTCCATTATCGTCACCTGTTTTAAAGCAGTATGTATGCGCTTTCTTTTTCCTGCTCCCCAGTTCTGTCCTATAAATGTAGATGACGCTGTTGAAATAGTTGCCAATGGCTGCATCATAATTCCAATGATCCGGCGTGAAGCTGTATGTGCGGATATGATCGTTTCACCAAGATGATTATTAACCCTCTGGAAAATCACTGAGCCAAGATCAACAACACAGTACATAAGTGCCATTGCCATTCCGTTAAAAAATAATTCTGCAATACCATCTTTTGCAATAATAAAATCCTCTTTCCCCGGAAGCATCATCCTGTAATGTCTGTATACATAGATACCGCTGAGTACGGTAGAAATTCCTTCCGCTATGACCGTAGCAAAGGCAACTCCTGCAATTCCCATATGAAACACTACAATAAACAAAACATCCATTCCCATATTCAGGACAGAAGAAAGCATAAGAAAATACAACGATGTCATACTGTTTCCAAAAGCACGAAGAATCCCTGAAAACATATTATACAGAATGGTTGACGCCATTCCGGCACAGATAATGACAATATAGCCATATGCCTGTTCAAATATAGCTTCCGGTGTATTCATAAACTGCATAAGTGGTCGCAGGAACACAAGCGAAATTATTGTCAGAATGACTGTAATAAGCAAATCAAGTTCCATCATACCAGCAATCGAAGCTTTCAGTTTTTTCTTATCGTGTGCCCCAAAGCATTGTGTAACAACAATCGCACATCCGCTGTTGAAACCAGATGCAAAATCTATGAGAAGGGCATACAAAGAAGATGTCACCCCGATAGCAGCAATCGCAGAATCTCCAAGATTATATCCCGCAACCATGGTATCAACCATACTGTAAACCTGTTGGAATACATTCCCAATAAACAAAGGAATTGCAAAGATAAGTATCTGCTTCACAGAATTTCCCTCTGTCATATCCATGATCCGCATATTCTGCTTTTCTGAATCCACTGATAACCACCTCTTTTCGTTTTGACTATAGCAATTCTATTTTACGAATTAATGAAATGATTGTCACTATTATTTCTTAATAATATAAGTGGTATTTTCTAATGTCATGCTATATAATTAAACCAGATTATAAAAAGGAGTTCCGCTTATGCGTACTAAATATATCAATCTCGCCATTAACAAATTGGGTATTGCTTTTGATTCTCTTGATCTGACCTTTCATCAGATGAATAACGGTGTGCCCGGTGATGTTACTTCCTACTGGCCCGGATCAGATGATGAGGACGTATTGATATGCGTTTTTAAGGGAAACCAGATACACGAGCCATTCCATCGACAGGATTTTTTCTTTATCAATTACGCCTACAAAAACAGCTATCAGGCATTATCCGAAAAATATAATAACCTGATCACTATAAACGAGGATGAATGTTATATCGGACAGCCTTACAGCGGCTACGCCCTTCGTGCTGACAGTAACGAAGATGTTGTGATCATCGGTGTTCTCATTCGTAAAGATTCCTTTTTCCGGGAATATCTGCCAACAGTATATATGGATTCCGCACTTTTTCGTTTCTTTGTAGAACCGCAGACCAATAAATTCTCGGATGAATATATCCATCTTCCTGTTACAAAAGACCATGCCATCCGCACTCTTCTTGAACTTATGGTGGTGGAATATGCTGACAAAAAGGAAGATACCCAGCGCATATTGAAATCCATGCTCCAGACACTGTTACTTGAAATAGCACGAAGATACCGGATAGAAAAGAGCAGAACGGATGCAAAGACACTTGCAGAACAGATTACAGACTATATGGGAGATCATTCGGATGTTGTCACACTTAAAGACATAGCCGCACATTTTTCCTATCATCCAAACTATATTTCCACGCTTCTCCACAGAGAAACCGGAAGAAAATTCACAGAAATCCTGCTTAAGAAAAGAATGGAACGTGCAGTTCTTCTGATGAAAAACACCACTCTTTCACTTGAAGAAATCTCTGTACTTCTTGGTTACAGCAACCACAGTAACTTTTATAAAGCTTTTAAAGAGTACTATAAAACAACACCCCGGGAATATCTGAAAACTCTGTCATAAGATATTTTCAAAAAAAACGTATATTAGAAATTACCACTATATTTATAAATATATGATAGTGACCTCTATGCCAAAAACATTATATAATCATTCCAGGTTCATAAAAATCTAAAAAATAATGCTGAAAACAGGAGGTAAAAATCAATGAAAAAGTTAGCAGCTAATACCGTACTTTGCATGCAGCCAGTTCCGCAGACTATCGTTTCCTGCCGTGACAAAGAAGGAAATAACAACGCTCTTGTGCTTGGTTTTACAGCAAATGTAAGTTTAGATCCGGCAATGGTAATGGTAGGGATCATGCCTTCGCGATATTCTCACCACATGGTAAAAGAATCCGGCTGTTTTGTGATCAACTTCCCTAAAAAGAATTATAAGAAAGAATACGGTTATCTTGGTTCAGCTTCCGGAAGAGATGAAGATAAATTTGCCAAAGCCGATATTAAATGGGAAAATGCAACTTATGTAGACGCCCCGGTTCTTACAGACTGTCCGGTAAGCATTGAATGTAGTGTTGTTGACAGTATCATGCCAGGCACACATGAATTATTCATCGGAAAGGTCGAAGCAGTTCATGTTGATGAAGAATATCTTGATGCCAATGGCAATATCCTTTGGGGGAAAATGGATTTAATGTAACAGGTAACTTATTGCAAAACAAACGGAAGCATCATATGGTGCTTCCGCTTTTATATTTTCTGAGTCTTCTTTTCTGAAGATTTCTTAGTTATTTATACTATTACATTTTAGCAATTCTTTCTTTTCAGCAATTCCAAGATAACCAGCTGCCAACACAACTGTTATCATTTCACTGATCAGGAATTTGCATTATAACTCTCTCCAGACATATAACGTTTATACTGAGTATCCCATATCATAAGTTTCCTTAAAAACACTTTGTTCCCTGACCAGTCCGGCATCCATGACGTTTGTTGCATATATCCTTCCGGCAATTCTGTATTTCTCCAGATGCTCCACAAAACCATCCAGATCCCCCAGTGATCTTTCAATAATATTTTGATCCAGACCAGCCGATACAATATAATAAACTTCTTTTTTTCCAAGGTGCTGCCAGATAGGGTATGTACGGTCAATAAATGTCTTCATCTGTGCACTGATCCCGTAGAAATATACCGGAGTAGCCAGGACAAGCACATCTGCTTTCTGAAACAGCTCAAGTATTTCCGCCATATCATCTTTTAATATGCAGGTGCCTCCATTTCTCATGCATCCATCACACGCCCGGCAAAAACCTATATTCTTCTCCATAATACGCACAAGTTCCACCTGATGCCCTTTTGCTTCTGCCCCTTTTTTGAACTGCTCACACAACATTTGTGAATTTCCTTTTCTTCTTGGTGAACTTGAAATAATCAATATATTTTTCATTGGTTTTCTCTCCTCAAATAAAAAGACAGTCAGACAAATCAGCCTGACTGAGTTTAATGTTTACTGCTCATTTTCCTTGCCTGCCCTGACCGAATTTTCCTATTCACGTGGTGACAACCTGGGCAGATTCCAGCGATAATGCGCTGCCAGATAGCGGATCAGCACCACTACGATTGATGATACTACCATAGCCTGTACGTTTCCCACAAATCTGTTCATATATACGCACACAACTGCGCCAATAATCGATGCACAGGCATAAATATGTTTTACAAAAATATACGGTGGTACACTGGCCATCATATCTCTGAGCAGACCACCGCCTACTCCTGTGATCGTTCCAAGAAATACAAGCAGGAACGTATTATCCATATACCCCTGACGGATTCCTGTATTTACTCCTACTACTGTAAAAATTCCCAATCCGACAGAGTCCATCGCCAGCATGATCTTATCGTAGGTCTCCCTCCTGTGCCCTTGAAGCAGTTCTCTCTTAAAGTAAAAAATAAAGAAAACAATGCAGGAAGTGAGCACTGACACCAGTGCATATACAGGATTGGTAAATACAGCCGGAGGGATAATCCCCAAAACAATATCCCTGATCATTCCTCCACCTACTGCTGTTGCAACTCCAAGAACACTTACGCCGAAAATGTCCATATTCCGTTCAACGCCCACCATTGCTCCGGAAGCAGCAAACGCCACTGACCCTGCCATCTCCATAACAAATGTTACAATTGACTGATAATCCATATTTAGTTTTTAACTCCCCATTCTATTTTTCTTTTACATAATATCAGAGCCAAAAGATGTTCCCAGACTTCACTTTTGGCTCTGATAACAGAATAGCACAATATCTACTTCTCTGGCAATAACTGTTTTACGGATGCACCTTTAAACAAAGTACCATCTACAGTAAACCTGTCGATCATTGTCGTCTTTGGATTCTCGATCAAGTCAATCAGTTTCTCTGCCGCAATCCGTCCAATTGCAACTGTATCCTGGCAAAGTGTCGTCAGCTTCGGCTCCAGGATCTTCGCAATGGTAATTCCATCATATCCCGCAATAGAAATATCCTCTGGAATGCGAAGACCTCTCTCCCGGATCTCATTAATCCCGCCAATAGCCGCATAATCATCCGGATAAAGGATACAGGTTGGCGGATTCGGAAGATCCAGCAGTTCTGCCGTCACTTTTGCAGCACTGTCCGCATCTCTGTACGGGCTTTCCTTAATATAATCGTCAGGAATCTCCACGCCCATTCTCTGCAATGTCCGGTAAAAACTGGTAAGTCGTACTCTGGTCACCGATGTGTTATCTCCATGAATATACGCAATACGCCTGTGTCCCTGATTATAAATATAAGTAACCAGATCCTCCATTCCCTGACTGTTATTGGAAACAACCGCAATGTTTCCGTCAAACACATGGTCAATCGTCACCACTGGAATCTCCGAACGTATCAGCTCCTGTACCTCATCTGCATAGAAATCCACACAGGCAATCACAACTCCGTCCACTCCTCTGTAACGGCAATGCTCATAGTAACTCAGTTTCTGTCCGGAAATCTTTCCGCTTGTGAAGGTAATATCATACCCTCTCTCCTCTGCAGTCCTCTTAAAGCTCTCCAGCACATGATTAAAATAATCATGGGTAAGCCCGCTGGCAGCTTCATCAACAAACATCACTCCGATATTATAGCTTCTCTTGGTCTTCAGCGTTCTCGCTGAGGAATTAGGCAAATATCCCATTTCTGAAGCTGTTTTCAGAATCAGTTTCCGCGTTTCCTCACTGATATCGGAATAACCATTCAATGCTTTGCTGACACTGGCCACAGAGACATTACACTTTTTCGCAATCTCTTTCATCGAAACCATAGGTATGCCTCAATCTTTCTTTCCTAAAATTTTCGTAAACGTTTTCGTACTTTCATTGTATAACTACTCGCACAAATATTCAAGCTTTTGCTTTTATTTTTTGTGCATCTTTGCTATTTTTTGTATAGTTGCACAATTTTCATCCCTTATATTTTCTTTTTATCACAAATCCATTTCATCATATTAACGAAAATAGCCTTTTATTTTTTGACATTTATTTTTCTGCAAAACAGTTGATTTTATCACAGTCTTCCGCTATACTAGGGGAAAATAGCAGTAATGCCACGATAACTATGTATTTTTATTCTAAACTTATTCGTTTTCGTGCCTAAATTTTCTGTATATTTAATCAAATCAAGTAAGTCTCTCACTTCACTTCCAAAATACCGAATATTGAGTCAGAAATTTACTTGTATCAGAAAGGGATTTCATCCTTTCTGATAAGTTGCAAAGCAACTATTTGCTTATGAGCAAACAGCGAAGCGGATGATGTTATCCGTTTAACTTAATTATCCCAAATCAATACTAAAACAGGAGGACTTCTTATGAAATTCGGCTATTTTGATGACAACGCCAAAGAATACGTCATCACCACACCAAACACTCCGCTCCCATGGATCAACTATCTGGGCTCACAGGATTTCTTCTCACTGATTTCCAATACCTGCGGCGGATACAGCTTCTACAAAGATGCCAAGCTTCTTCGTATTACCCGTTACCGCTACAACAACATCCCGGCAGACTCAAACGGAAAATATTACTATATCCATGACGGCGAAGAAATCTGGAATCCAGGCTCCATGCCTTCCAAAACATCACTGGATTCTTATGAATGCCACCATGGAATCGGCTACAGCCGTTTTCTTTCTTCCAAAAATGGATTAAAGGCTGATCTCCTTGCTTTTGTTCCTGTAAATACAACCTGTGAAATCAACAAACTGACTCTCACCAATACAACTGATGCTCCGAAAACCTTTTCTCTCTTCTCTTATGTAGAATTCTGTCTCTGGAACGCAGTTGATGACAGCACAAACTTCCAGAGAAATTTAAGTATCGGAGAAGTTGAACTCGAAGGCAGCACTATTTACCACAAAACCGAATATCGCGAACGCCGCAGACATTACAGTTTCTTCAGCGTAAACAGTCCAGTTGATGGTTTCGACACAAGCAGAGAAGCTTTTCTCGGTATGAATAACGGAAACGCTTTTCCTGCTGCTGTAAAAGAAAATAAAGCAAGAAATTCTGTAGCAAGCGGCTGGTACCCAATCGCAAGCCACCAGATTAATATAACACTTTCCGCCGGAGAATCCAAGGACTTTATTTTTGTTCTTGGTTACAGCGAAAATCCGCAGGATCAGAAATTTGTTGCTCCGAACGTGATCCGCAAAGACGGCGCACATAAGATCCTTGAACAGTTCCAGACAACTGAACAGGTTGATGCAGCATTTGCAGAGCTGAATGCTTACTGGGATAAGCTGCTTTCACATTATCATGTAGAGAGTAACGATGAGCATGTAAACCGTATGGCAAACATCTGGAACCAGTATCAGTGTATGGTTACATTCAACATGTCACGTTCTGCTTCTTACTATGAATCCGGTACAGGACGTGGAATGGGATTCCGTGATTCCTGCCAGGATCTTCTTGGTTTCGTACATCTGATCCCGGAACGTGCAAGAGAGCGTATCCTGGATATTGCAGCTACCCAGTTTGAGGATGGAAGTGCTTATCATCAGTATCAGCCACTTACCAAGAAAGGTAATCTGGATATCGGAAGCGGATTTAATGACGACCCGTTATGGCTGATTGCAGCCGTTTCTGCTTATTTAAAAGAAACCGGTGATTTCTCTATCTTGAACGAGATGGTTGACTTTGATAACCAGAAGGAAAAAGCTGCTCCTCTGTATGAGCATCTGCGTCGTTCTTTTGAATATACAGCTACTCATCTTGGGCCACACAAGCTGCCGCTGATCGGACGTGCAGACTGGAACGACTGTCTGAATCTGAACTGTTTCTCCACAGAGCCTGGAGAGTCTTTCCAGACTACAGGACCTTCTGAGGGACCAGTTGCAGAATCTGTATTTATTGCAGGTATGTTTGTAAAATACGGCAGAGAATTTGCAGAAATCAGTCGTCATATTGGTAATGCCGAAGCTGCTGACAAAGCCGAGAAAGAAGTCGATGTCATGTACCAGGCAGTTCTGGATGCAGGCTGGGATGGAGAATGGTTTGTCCGTGCATACGATGCTGAATCTAAGAAAGTCGGTTCTAAAGAATGCAAAGAAGGTCAGATTTATATTGAGCCGCAGGGATTCTGCGTTATGGCAGGAATTGGTGTCAAAGAAGGTCTTGCAGAAAAAGCTCTGGATTCTGTCAAAGAGCGTCTGGATACAAAATACGGTATCATGATCCTGCAGCCGGCTTATACTCAGTATTATCTGAACCTTGGAGAAATTTCCTCCTATCCGCCGGGATACAAAGAAAACGCCGGTATCTTCTGCCATAATAACCCATGGGTTTCTATCGCAGAGACAGTAATTGGACGTGGTAACAGAGCTTTTGAAATTTACAAAAAAACCTGCCCGTCCTATATCGAAGATATCAGTGAGATCCACTGTACAGAACCATATGTATATTCCCAGATGGTTGCAGGTGCTGACGCAGTCTTCCACGGTCAGGCAAAGAACAGCTGGCTGACAGGCACCGCTGCGTGGACCTTCTGGAATCTGTCTCAGGCAATTCTGGGCGTACAGCCATCTTATGATGGGTTGTGTATTAATCCTTGTGTTCCAGAAGGATTCGGTGATTTCAACCTTACCAGAATATTCCGCGATGCTGTTTATCATATCAAAGTTAAGAACCCAGATAACGTTCAGAAGGGTGTTAAGAAAGTCGTTGTAGACGGCAAAGAATATGAAGGATGCCTGATTCCGTTTGAAGAAGGCAAGAAAGAGTATCATGTAACTGTTTATATGGGATAATCCCTTAGCTTTATCAGCAATCAAAGTCATCAGTAAACCTCCGTTCAACACTTATTATTTTCATAATTGAGACAGGAGATTTACCTGAATTATCCCAAAATAAAAAGTCGATTTTTTGAACGCCACGTGATAGAGTTTTTGCTCTTAAACAGCGTCACAAAAATCGACTTTTTTATTTCATGTAGATAAACTTATATATCCCGTAAACAACTCCAGCACCATATCCTGACTAACGGATAAAGTTTGTCATATGAGTTCTCTCTGCGGTCGGCGGAAGAATTCCTTTTTCTTTGCCGGCCTCAAAGCACTTCATCATCCATGCCATGTTTCTGGCAAGGTTTCTCATAGTCTGTAAACCTTCTTCATCCCGGGATGCTTCACCCTGCACACGTCCATGTACAGAATTCCAGTATGTAGAACCTGCAACCGGCATCTGAGAAATTCCAAAATATTTATTCATCACGTCAAAAGATGCACTACATCCGCCACGTCTTGCCACAGCTACTGCAGCACCTGGCTTACAGGCGAAATTGCGTCCGCTGCTGTAGAATACTCTGTCAAGGAAGGACTGTACTCTTCCGCTTGGATGTGCATAGTAAACAGGGGTACCAAATACAAATCCGTCTGCTTCTTTTGCCTTAGCTACGAATTCATTCACTGCATCATCATCGAAAACACAGCCTTTCTCAGTACATTGACCGCATCCGATACAATCACGTACAGGCTTACCACCCATCTGGAAAATTTCATAGTCAATGCCTTCTTCTTTTAAAGTTTTTCCGATTTCTTCCAGTGCAATATATGTATTGCCGTGTGTATGTGCACTGCCGTTTAACATCAAAACCTTCATTCAAAAAATCTCCTTTCTTGTTTTTCTTCTTTAAATAAATTCTATGATATGTGCATGAACATTTAAAGTATAAAAATTAGACACATCACCAACCTATTTGTGTTAATGATGTGTCTAACATTAAATTCGTTTGGACACTTTAAAAATATTGGTTTTTATATTAGAATTTACCAGCTTTAGCAGCTTCCTCGATGGATACAGCTACTGCAACTGTCATACCAACCATCGGGTTGTTACCAGCGCCGATAAGACCCATCATTTCTACATGAGCCGGTACGGAAGAAGAACCAGCGAACTGTGCATCAGAGTGCATACGTCCTAATGTATCTGTCATACCGTAGGAAGCTGGACCTGCTGCCATGTTGTCTGGGTGAAGTGTACGTCCTGTACCACCACCGGAAGCAACTGAGAAGTATTTCTTACCTGCCTCAAGACGTTCTTTCTTGTATGTACCTGCAACTGGATGCTGGAAACGTGTCGGGTTTGTGGAGTTACCTGTGATAGAAACGTCAACGTCTTCTTTCCACATGATAGCAACACCTTCCGGAACGCTGTTAGCGCCGTAGCAGTTAACTTTTGCACGAAGTCCTTCGGAGTATGCTTTTCTGAATACTTCTTTAACTTCGTTCTTATATGGATCGTATTCTGTCTCTACATATGTAAAGCCGTTGATACGGGAAATGATCTGAGCAGCATCTTTTCCAAGACCGTTCAGGATAACACGTAATGGTTTCTGACGAACTTTGTTAGCTTTCTCAGCGATACCGATAGCACCCTCAGCTGCTGCGAAGGACTCATGTCCAGCCAGGAAGCAGAAGCACTCTGTTTCTTCTTCAAGAAGCATTTTGCCAAGGTTACCATGTCCAAGGCCTACTTTACGTGTATCAGCAACGGATCCAGGAATACAGAATGCCTGAAGACCTTCTCCGATAGCTGCTGCTGCGTCTGCTGCTTTTCTGCATCCTTTTTTGATTGCGATTGCAGCACCTACTGTATATGCCCAGCAAGCGTTTTCGAAACAGATCGGCTGAATGCCTTTGATCTGATCGTAAACATTAAGACCTGCGTCTTTTGTGATTTTCTCAGCTTCTTCGATAGAAGCAATGCCATAGCTGTTTAAAACAGAATTGATCTTGTCAATTCGTCTCTCATATGATTCAAATAAAGCCATTTCCTGTTACCTCCTAAATTATTCTTTTCTTGGGTCGATAATTTTAACAGCGTCTGCAACACGGCCATACTGACCTTTTGCTTTTTCCCATGCAGTATTCGGGTCATCGCCTTTTTTGATGAAATCAGTCATTTTTCCAAGGCTTACGAACTGATATCCGATGATCTCATCATCTGCATCAAGAGCAATACCTGTTACATAACCTTCTGCCATTTCAAGGTAACGAGGTCCTTTTTTCAGAGTTCCATACATTGTACCAACCTGAGAACGAAGTCCTTTACCAAGGTCTTCAAGTCCAGCACCTACTGGAAGTCCTTCTTCTGAGAATGCAGACTGTGTACGTCCGTAAACGATCTGAAGGAAGAGTTCTCTCATAGCTGTATTAATCGCATCACAAACTAAGTCAGTGTTCAGTGCCTCCATAACAGTAAGTCCCGGAAGAATCTCGGAAGCCATAGCTGCTGAATGAGTCATACCTGAACATCCGATGGTCTCAACCAGTGCTTCCTGGATGATACCTTCTTTAACATTTAATGTAAGCTTGCAGGCACCCTGCTGTGGTGCACACCAGCCAACACCGTGTGTAAGACCGGAAATGTCTTTGACTTCTTTTGCCTGTACCCATTTAGCTTCTTCTGGGATTGGAGCGGCGCCATGATGAACGCCCTGTGCAACTGGGCACATTTCTTCTACTTCGCGTGAATAAATCATTGTAAAACTCCTTTCAAGTATAGATTAACTTCATGTTGTTATACCCGTCACTATATGGAACTGCTGAATGAACCATACAGTGTAAATCTCTGATGTCTGCTGAATGACTTCAGAGGAGTATGCCTAACAACCTAGTGTTATTTTCTCACAAAAGTATTGATTCGTCCAGTCAAAATTTGTAAAATTTTTAACTATCTTTGATTTTTTTGGCTGTACAGCCTCTTGCTCCGATAATGTTTTGGTGAATTTTAATAAAATACTGAATTTACTGTTTTCTTCATTGACAGTTAGCTAATTCTAACGTTTCTGCTCATTTCCGGTAACCAGGCAGAAAATTATTCTGCTATAAAATAGCGCAGCATATAATTTTGTGATACAATAGACCAGTACATCATTTCTCAAATAACTATATCTCTCATACAGGATGCTTTTTCGCCTGTATAATCGAGTGATATACAAGCTAAGCTGATATTCGCAATCCGCTTCGCTACTTGCTCATAACCTTGTTATCTTAAAAATGACGTATTAGAATTACATATTATATAGAAAGAAAGGATTTTTAGAATGTCAACACAATTACCGCCTTCCTTTCTCCCGGAAAAGTTCCGGATTTTGAGTGGAAGTATTTTGAAATTAATTGCTATCGTTCTGATGCTGATCGACCATACAGGCGTAATGATTCTGTATAATTATCCCGCCACAACAGCAACACTTTTTAGTTTTGGCGGTGTAGATTACAGCTGGTATCGTATTTTTCGTGATATCGGAAGAGCTGCTTTTCCTATCTTCTGTTTTCTTCTGGTAGAGGGATTTGTGCATACCCATGACCGTAAAAAATACGGACTGAACCTGCTTATATTTGCATGCATCTCTGAGATTCCGTGGAATTTTATGTTTACCAATACCTGGAGATATGAGAAACAGAATGTATTTTTCACTTTGTTTCTGGGATATCTGGCATTTTGTGCATTAGAATACTTCTGGGATAATCAGAAAATGCAGCTTGTCTGCGTACTGGCACTGCTGGCTGTTTCTGTTTTTCTGAAAGCAGACTACGGGTGGCGGGGATTTGTATTTCTGCTGATCATGTACTGGTTTCGCAATGAGAAAACTGCACAGGCGATTATCGGAAGCTGCTGGCTTTATTATGAATGGAAGGCATGTTTTGCATTTCTGTCTATTAATATGTATAACGGAAAACGTGGATTTATAAAAGGAAAATTTTTAAAATATATTTTTTACTGGTTTTATCCAATACATATCATCCTCCTGGTCATTCTCAGGCAGCTCCTGTTTCTTTCCTGAAACATAAAACCGCCTGCAAACCTGCTGCTAACTTCAATATTGAAACGTCATCAAAAAGGGCCGCCATCACTGGCAGCCCTCTTTTTTATTTACTTTTCTATTTGACAGTTACTTTGACAGTTCTTACTTTACTTCCTGACTGTACTCTGATGCTTGTTGTTCCCTTTGCTTTTCCGTAAACTACACCTTTGCTGTTAACAGTAGCCACCTTTGTATTCAGAGATTTATAGGTTACCTTTTCACCGGAATTATCAGGTTTCACAGCAACCTTAAGGCTCACTTTTTTCCCCTTCTTCAAAACTATCGAAGTTGGTTTAACTGTTAATGAAGTGGTTTTTATTATTTTTTTCTTTATCTGAACTTTTACAGATAACCGTTTTCCACTGGCAAGAATTGCGGTGACTGTTGTATTTCCATTTTTTATCCCCTTGATCAATCCTTTGCTTGTGACCGTTGCAATTTTTTTATTTCCGGATACCCATACTCTGACATAGTCTCCTGTCGCCATTCCTGTGACTTTGACTGTCTTACTCTGTTTCTCATATAGAGTAACTGTGGCTGCGGATAATTTACCGGTTGCTTTTAATTTCGCTATTGCCGCAGTCTGCCCGGTCTTATCACATACCGTACATTTCTGCACTTTTAAGCCGGTCTTTAAAGCCGTTGGTTTTCTGGATACCTTCCAGGTGTAACTGTGGTCTGTTAACGGAATTACTTCCTCTTTTGTCTCAGTACAGCCTGTACAGATATAATATATCTTACCTTTTGTTATACAGGTTGCTTTCTCTGTCCTTTTTACCTCCCACTTATGTTTGTGAACTTCTTTTACACTGACTATGCGTGCTACAGAAGAAAATGATCTCTCTGTGGCATTTTTTACAAATGATATTGTTTTTGAATAACTATCTGTTTGCATAGTTGCTGTCTTTCCATCAGAATGCAGCGTACCGGATGCACCTTTTGTTACTTTATAGGTTCCTTCCGGCAGCCCTGTCACTGTAAGAACTCCATCCTCGTAAACAGCACTTATCTCTCCTGCAATAGTCGGACGTGTAGGGATCAGCAACTTTTTGATATTTCCCGCAAGTTCTGACTCTTCTGTGTGTTCTCTCACCCACAGATGGGCGCTTGCTTCTTTCGGAATCAGCTTTATATAGTCACCGTTTCCTCTTTTCCAGGCAATTCCGTCAAAACTGTACTCCAGATTCTGACCGATTTTTTCATTAGTACTTTCAGTCTCATAATTAATGGATACCTGCGGTGCTTCTTTTGCCTGTACAACACTGTAGGATTCTCCAAACAAAATATCACGATATGAATACATCACTTCTTCCAAATGAGCATAATACTCTCCCAGTGATGCGTATGTCGTACCCTTTTCTCTGTTAATCAGATCCAGAACTTCGCTTTCTTTCCCTTCCTTCTTTACAATATCAATATATGCCCTTTCTCCTTCCAGACGCATTTTGATAAGATATTTCAGTGCTTTCATAAACTGGTCCGGATCACCATCGGCAGCTCCGTTTTTGACAAGGCAGTCTTTCAGAGAATAGGTTAGCGAAGCCGCAATTCTCAGTTTCTGAAGACTGTCTACTTTATCATCCCACTCAAACAGATCATCTCCAATGTTGAATGCTGTTTTCATTATTGAAATCGTAGGTACAATATTTCCGCCTCCAAAATAAGTCTGATCTATCAGCCCCAGCGTTTTGTCTATAACTGCCTTACCTTCTGATTTTGCGAATATCTCCGCAAAATCTTTGGCAAATTTCTGCGATCTGGACGCATAGCCTTTTCTGATGGATTCTTTAATTTCACTTAACTCGGCATAACATGCCTCATTTATATAATCTGCAGTCATCAGGCAATCTATGCAGGCCTCTGCTTCCTCCTGATTTGCACAGATTGTTACCATATCATTGATAAATTCTGCGGATGAATTCCAGGCGTCTATTCCCTGTGAAACAGGGCCCAAAATATCGCCCGCTACTTCTTTGCAGGATGTTTTTACCGCTTCTCCCAGAATTTCTGTTGCCAGATTGTCTTCGATCATATTTTGTACCAGATAGATTGTACCTGCACTGACAGACGATTTCATCAGAGTAAGCATTCTGGCCTGGAATGTGTCATTACCGCCTTCCTGAAGCGCAGTTGCCAACGCTTTCACAGTGGTTGCATTTGACGCAAAACCTGACAGTTCTTCTGCCGCACTTGGATCCTCTTCTTTTATAGTTCCACTCATCGTGCTTATCATATTTTTTGTTATGTCCAGATATTTCTTTTCAATTTTTTTGTTTACTCCTTTTTGGAAAGATTCATCTGACAGCATTCTGGCTACATATTTTCTGGTAATTTCCTTCATGTCATTATTGTTTAAAAGACTGAAATCCAGATTCAGCACACAGTCCGTAGAACGATATGCCGCCTCTCCAAACTGCTTCAGTTTGTCACCATCGTCTTTTAAAGCCTGTATATAATAATAGAAATTTTCGTTATTACTGTCCTTTATAAACTGGTACAGCTCCTGTTTATCCTTATTTAACCGCAAAATATCTTCTCTCTTTTGTTCGGAATCGGAACTGTCATAGAGATCTGCTTCCATTTTCTCCAGAATAACTTCCATATCCATCTGCTCCTGGCATACCTTAACCATCCAGCCCAGGTATGCTGTGGCATCATAATATATGGAACTGTAGCAGACATAATATTTTGTAAAGGTCTGGCCTGCTTTCAGTGTGGTAACTTCTGTATCTGGAGACGTGTAGCTGATCCTGCCATTTCCGGACAGCGATGTTTTTAAAATCTTCACCTCTCTTTCTGTATTCAGAAAATCGTCTTTTTTCCCGTCCTGTACATCCCCGACATTCTGGTAGCTTCTCAGTATATTGTCAATCACATCAAAGCCAGTGATATGAATGTCCATAGGACTGTTGTTTTCCATGGAAACATTAAAGTATAATGCATTTCCTTTGATCGTGGCGTTGGATTTAAAGCGTATCTTTACATTTTCCGGTCCATACACATGGAGTGGTTCTTCCGTTTCAAATGATGCGGAGATATTTTCGTTAAAAGGAAGCAGCGTACCTCTGTACTCCGCATTGAGGTTATAATCGCCCTTTTTATCTCCCCTCAGTACCCATGTAACATTTTTTTGCTCCTGTCCTTTCAGGGTTCTGAAGCTTCCATTATCGCAGCTCATTAATGTCAGACCATCAGGAACATTTAATTCTACACGGTTATCTGCCAGCGTAAATTCTCCATCCGCCTGGTTCAGGATATAAAGCCGCACTTCAAAAAATTCTTTCAGGATCGATGCACACACCGGAACATCAATGATCGCTACAATATGCGATTTGGAATGGGAACCCGAAGTATCTTCATTGGAATACGGAACAGAAATAAGCCGTAATTCTCTTTGTTCTCCGGTTTTGCTCCATACCCGTTTCTTCACACCTTTTACGATTTCATTTCCATTCATGTACCCAGTCATATAAACGGGCTCATCCCAGTATGACATCTTCACAGTAAATTTTGACACATACTGGTTCGCCGGATCTTTTGTATCGATTCCTGCTGCTTTAATCTCTTCCAGCGTCATACGGTTGATCTCAAATTTTCCGGTAACCAGCGGCTGCGCGGTCATGGTGATTTCAGATACTGTTGTTTCACCCGCACGGATTACCGCACCTTTTTTCACCGGAAGATAACCCTCTCCGTAGCTTCCCACATAATAAGTTCCTGCTGTTGCCTGGAATATTGCATATCCGTCCGCATCTGTATATTTTTTATTATCCACAGATTTATCCATGTCAAAGTATACAGCCATTCCGGAAAGCGGATTGCCTGTGCTGTCCTTCAGACGAACTTTCAGCTGTCCGATCAGCATCGGGTCATCAACACAGATATTCCTGCTGACGGATGATGTTTTTCCTGAAATATCAGTTACTGTAACTGTTGCTGTATAGTTTCCTTTTTCCGCATAGCGATGTTTCATCACTGCCTGAGTTATTGTTTTGGATATACCATCTCCGAAATCAAACGTATAAGACTGAATCTCCTCGTCCGCAGATGAACCGCTGGCATCAAAAAGATATTCTGTGTCTTTTTCCATATAGCTTTCGCACTCAAGGTCTGCTGTGACTCTGGATTTGTTTGGCAACCATATTTCCTTACTTTCTATGGATGCTTTATTTCCGGCAATATCTTCTGCCTCGATTTTGTATACATAGGTAATACCATTTTCCGCCTGTATATCTTCGTAAGTATAAGTTTCTTCGCCGCTATTTTCTGTTTCATCTACGAATACATAACTGGATCCTGTTTTTCGGTAAACTGTATATTTTCCCTCTTTTTCTCCTTTCCAGGAAACAATAATGCGGTCTTCCTTTGCTGCGACTTTTACATCACTGAGCTGTGGTGGAACCGTATCTACGGTGCAGGTAAATTCTCCCTCACTGGTTTCATTTCCTGCCGTATCAGTGATCATTACAGAAAAATGTATCTGATCTCCATTATTCCATTTTTCAACAGGCAATGTTTTTCCGATCAGCTTGTCTGAGCAGTTCAGTTTATCTTCCTCCAGAAGCAGCTGTTTACCATCAGAATCATTTACTCTGTAATAAACCTTTACATTATCAAGTTTATAATTGTCGCTGACCAGGATCCGGAATATTTTGTTTCCTGTTCCAAGAATATCTCCATCCTGCAGAACACTGCTTTCCAACACAGGAGGTGTTCTGTCGGCGGTGATCTTTGCCCTGACTGCATCTGTTCTGCCGCTTACATTTCCTGCCAGATCCTTTGCTGCCAGCTGATACCAGACTTCTTCATTTTCAGGATCCGGTGAATCCCAATAGTTTAAATATGTATAATCAGAAGCAACTTCTTCATAATTTTCCCCGTCAAAAGAACGGTATATAAAATAGCCGTTTACATCTCCCTGCGGTGCAGTATCCCATTTCAGCTGAATTTTTCCATTGTCCTCTGTGATCTGAAATCCTGTTGGAATGTCCGGTTCTGTTCTGTCAATAACATATTCAACAGTTCCTGTGGTTTCGTCTATCGTAGTCTCATTTTTTAAAGTATCTTTTCCAAGTGCACGGATGTAAATACTTCCTTCTTCATAATCATCCAGCTGCAGGTTATAATTTGCTGTTTCAATTTTTCCCTTTTTTTCAAAAGTAACAGTGGTAAGATCATTCCATATACTTTCATCTCGGGATATCTGGATACGGATAGAATCTACTCCTGTATCATCTTTCGCCTGAATTTCCAGAGGAATTTCTCTATAATAATATCCGGCTTCCGGTTTGATGGACAGAATCTGCGGCGGAGCTGTATCTTTCTGAGTTGTAACGGTAAGCTCTTCAGACGCTGTTCCGCGATTTCCACACTGATCATATGCCACTACTCTGTAAATATAGTCTGTATCCGTTGTCAGGCCATTCAAGTTGATACCCAGTGTATGGTATACGTCTTTTACTTTTGCAAAAGTTCCGTCTTTCTCTTTTTTCTCCACCCGGAAAAATGCCAGATCTTCGTCTTTAACATCATTCCAGTAAATCGTGGCAGTCGTAATACCGGATTCATACCTTAATCCCTGTACCTGTTCCGGTCCTGTATTGTCCACACGGTAGGTGTACTGAAGGCCTGTACTTACATTGTTTTCAGCGTCATATGCCAGACCCCGTACCAGAATTTTTCCATCTGCGTATTTACCTGTGTCCAGAAGGATTTTTCCTTTTTCCCCGCTGTCTGTACCTGCTGATGTCCAGGTTTCGCCCTCGTCTTCTGATACCTGAAGTTCTGTTTTTATGACACCTACATTATCTTCCGCCTGGATTGTTACCCATACCTTTCCACCTGTTAATGATCCGTCTACAGGGTTCATCTGGATCACACGTGGAGCTTCCCTGTCTTTTTCCGGCATCGCAAAAGCGCTTTCTGATGGTTCACTTTCTTTCCCCATAGGATTCACTGCAGTGACGTAATACTCACTGAGTACTCCTTCTTCTGCCTTTGTATCTGTATAAGTCTGAATGCTTCTGCCGTATATTTTTTTGATCAGGATAAACTCTGCTGTTCCTTCCTTTCTTCTGTAAATATTGTAACGGTTTGTTTCCAGTTCATGTGCCATGCTCCAGGACAAAACAACACAGCCTGTATCACCAATGGCTGAGATACTGGAAATTTTTTCCGGGCTGGATCTGTCTATGGATACTTCTGAAACTGCTTTCACACTTTCGCCGTCTGCATCTGTAAGAACAAACTGAATTTCATAGCTTCCTTCATCCAGATCACGCACATCCCATTCTACACGGTAAATGCCGTTTTCTCCGGTTAAAGTCCAGGGCTCTGAAATATCACTTCCAATCTTTTTCTGCTGTCCGTTCTGAAGAAGATAAAATCTTCCGACTGCGCTTTTCTCTTCCTTTTGTAAGTTTTTGAAATTACTTACAGACGCGTACAGCCAGTCGTTTTCTTCATTAAGTTTATTACCTTCAAATCCTGTATAAATTTCTTTAATTTCCGGTATTCTTAATGTTACTTCCAATGATGCTCTGGCCGTTTCCTGTTTCTCTTCCTGAACAGTCCTGTATCCTGCTACTTCGTACAGATAGCTTCCTGTATCCAGATCGCTTTCTTCAAAGCTTAGTTCTTCCGTTTCTCCTACAAGGTTTCCATCTCTATAAATATGGTAACCTTCTATGTCTTTGACCAGTGATGGATTCCAGGATATCTTTGCGCTGTGACTGATGGTATATACACTCTGCAGTCCGGTTACTTTCAACGCCATAGAATCTCCGGAAAAAGCTACAATTTCGCCTGTGAGACTGCTCCATTTTTCTTTATACTGCTCCAGTGCATCGGAAGGAACATAGATTGTCTCCAGGTTTTTCATTCCCTGATAGCCGAAAAACATAGTTTTTGGTGTTCCCTTCAGTTCAGGTGGAGTATTTCCAAGAAATGTAAGAGTTTTTACATTTGCACAGAAGCCAAATGCCCTGTCTCCGATTGTTGTTACATTATCTGAAAATAGTATCTCATCCAAACCTTCACATCTGTAAAAGCACTCGTACGGAATATTGCTGATTCCTGGGCCGATGACCAGTTTCTCTATATTTTTGCAATAAGCAAATGCATCAGAATTTATCTGGGATACATGATCCGGGATTACCAGTTCACCGTTAAAGTTATTTCCATAAAATGCATACCGTCCTATCTTTTCCAGTTTTTCCGGAAGTATCAGGGTTCCTGTGAAACCGCAACTCTGGAATGCATAATCCGGAATTGTTTTCAGATTTGCACTCAGTTTCAGAGTTCCGTTAAAACCTGTGCAATTATAAAATACGTATTCCCCAATCACACTTACACTGTCCGGGATTACCAGATCTCCACTGAGGCTCTTACATCCATAAAATGCATATTTTCCAATCTTTATCAGATTGTTTCCGAAAACCAGACTTCCCCTGGAATCTTTAAGAGCGCTACAATTTCTGAAGCTGTATTCTCCGATTTCTTCCAGACTCTCCGGAAGAGACACGCTTTCCAATGATGTACACCCTGAAAATGCGTAATTTCCAACCTTTGTAATTCCTTCCGGCAGAGTTACCTTTTTCAGTTCTTTATTATTCTGGAACGCACCTGTTCCAATTTCAGTTACATTCTCCGGTACATTTACTTCCTCTGCAGTTCCTGTGTAAGCAGTCAAAACTCCGTTCTCTATGAGATAATCTTCAGCTCCTTCTTCTAAAATTCTTGTTTCATTGTTTAGACGGGAGCCATAGGCTTCTGCGTAAACTTTATAACAGCCAGCCGGTACATAAATCTTCTCCAAATTTTTCATTCCGTATGTTCCGAAGAAATAATCCTGTCCGCTGCTGTTCAGTTTAATCTCCGGCGGCGTTTCCCCTTTAAATCTCAGTTCCTTTGCTCCCTCACAATATGCAAATGCTTCTGCCGCAATATTTGTTACAGAACCAGAGATTTCTATTTCTTTTAGTCCATCACATTTGTAAAAACAGTTATACGGGATACTGCTGATTCCTGTTCCAATAACCAGTTTTTCCAGACTACGGCAACAGCCAAAAGTACCATAGTTCATCTGGGATACATGATCCGGGATCACTAGTTCTCCGGTAAAACCATTTCCGTAAAAAGCATACCATCCTATTTTTTCCAGATTTTCCGGCAAAATCAGATTTCCGGTAAAATTACAGCTCTGGAATACATAATCCGGAATTATTTTCAGATTTGCACTCAGTTTCAGGTTTCCATTAAGACCAGTACAATTATAAAACGCATATTCTCCAATTTCAGTTACACTGTCCGGGATCAGTAAATCTCCGCTAATACCTTTGCATCCATAGAATGCGTATTTCCCGATCTTTGTCAGATTGTCCCCTAACGTCAGACTTCCCCTACTATCCGCGAGGGCACTACAGTTCTGGAAACTGTATTCTCCAATTTCTTTCAAACTGGCTGGAAGAGGCATGTTTTCCAATGCTGCGCATCCTGCAAATGCATAATTACCAATCTTCGTGATTCCCTCCGGCAGAGTCACTTTTTTAATTCCTTTATTATTTTGGAAAGCTCCCGTTCCAATCTCAACTACGCCTTCCGGTACATTTACTTCTTCAGCATTTCCTATGTAAGCAGTCAGAACTCCGTTCTCTATGAGATATTCCTCAGCTCCTTCTTCTAAGATTCTTGCTCCATTGCTCAGGCGGGAACCATAAGTTTCTGCATAGGTTTTATAACAACCAGCCGGTACATAAATCTTCTCCAGATTTTTCATTCCGTATGTTCCGAAGAAATAATCCTGTCCATTGCTGTTCAGTTTAATCTCCGGTGGTGTTTCCCCTTTAAATCTCAGTTCCTTTGCTCCCTCACAATATGCAAATGCTTCTGCCGCAATATTTGTTACAGAACCAGAGATTTCTATTTCTTTTAATCCTTCACATTTGTAAAAACAGTTATACGGAATACTGCTGATTCCTGTTCCAATAACCAGTTTTTCCAGACTACGGCAACACCCAAAAGTACCATAGTTCATCTGGGATACATGATCCGGAATCACTAGTTCTCCGGTAAAACCATTTCCGTAAAAAGCATACCATCCTATTTTTTCCAGATTTTCCGGCAAAATCAGATTTCCCGTAAAACCGCAACTCTGGAATGCATAATCCGGAATTGTTTTCAGATTTGCACTCAGTTTCAGAGTTCCGCTAAAACCTGTGCAGTTATAAAATGCGTATTCCCCAATCTCAGTTACACTGTCCGGGATCAGTAAATCTCCGCTAATACCTTTGCATCCATAGAATGCGTATTTCCCGATCTTTGTCAGATTGTCCCCTAACGTCAGACTTCCCCTACTATCCGCGAGGGCACTACAGTTCTGGAAACTGTATTCTCCAATTTCTTTCAAACTGGCTGGAAAGGACATGCTTTCCAACGCTACACATCCTGCAAATGCATAATTACCTATCTTCGTGATTCCTTCCGGCAGAGTCACTTTTTTAATTCCTTTATTATTTTGGAACGCTCCCGTTCCAATCTCAACTACGCCTTCCGGTACATTCACTTCTTCAGCATTTCCTATGTAAGCGGTCAGAATTCCATTTTCAATAAGATAATCTTCTGCCCCTTCTTCCACAATCCGTTCCCCATTTTTCAGTCGGGAACCATAAACTTCTGCATAGGCTTTATAACAGCCGGCCGGTACATAAATCTTCTCCAGGTTTTTCATTCCATAAGTTCCGAAGAAATAATCCTGTCCACTGCTGTTCAGTTTGATCTCCGGCGGTGTTTCCCCTTTAAATCTCAGCTCCTTTACTCCCTCACAATATGCAAATGCTTCTGCCACAATATTTGTTACAGAACCAGAAATTTCTATTTCTTTTAATCCTTCGCATCTGTAAAAACAGTTATATGGGATACTGCTGATTCCTGTTCCAATAACCAGTTTTTCCAGACTACGGCAACAACCAAAAGTACCATAGTTCATCTGGGATACATGATCCGGGATCACTAGTTCTCCGGTAAAACTATTCCCATAAAAAGCATACCATCCTATTTTTTCCAGATTTTCCGGCAAAATCAGATTTCCGGCAAAATTACAGCTCTGGAATGCATAATCCGGAATTGTTTTCAGATTTGCACTCAGTTTCAAAGTTCCTCTAAAACCTGTGCAGTTATAAAATGCATATTTCCCAATCTCCGTTACATTGTCCGGAATCACCAGATCTCCACCGAGGCTCTTACATCCTGAAAATGCGTATTTTCCAATCTTTGCCAGATTGTTTCCAAAAGCTAGGCAGCCCTCACTATCCATAAGGACACCGCAGTTCTGGAAACTGTATTCTCCTATTTCTTGCAGACTGTCCGGAAGAGGCGCTGTTTCCAGTGATGTACATCCTGAAAATGCATAATTACCAATCTTTGTTATTCCTTCCGGCAGAGTCACTTTTTTGAGTTCTTTGTTATTCTGAAAAGCTCCAGTTCCAATCTCAGTTACACCTTCCGGTACATTTACTTCCTCTGCAGTTCCTGTGTAGGCAACCAGAACTCCGTTCTCTATGAGATAATCCTCAGCTCCTTCTTCTAAGATTCTTGCTCCACTGCTCAGACGTGAACCATAAGTTTCTGCATAGGTTTTATAACAACCGGCCGGTACATGGATCTTTTCCAGGTTTTTCATTCCATAAGTTCCAAAGAAATAATCCTGTCCATTGCTGTTCAGTTTGTTCTCCGGTGGTGTTTCTCCTTTAAATCTCAGCTCCTTTACTCCCTCACAATATGCAAATGCTTCTGCCGCAATATTTGTTACAGAACCAGAGATTTCTATTTCTTTTAGTCCATCACATTTGTAAAAACAGTTATACGGGATACTGCTTATTCCTGTTCCAATAACCAGTTTTTCCAGACTACGGCAACACCCAAAAGTACCATAGTTCATCTGGGATACATGATCCGGAATCACTAGTTCTCCGGTAAAACCATTTCCGTAAAAAGCATACCATCCTATTTTTTCCAGATTTTCCGGCAAAATCAGATTTCCTGTAAAACCGCAACTCTGGAATACATAATCCGGAATTGTTTTCAGAGTTGCACTCAGTTTCAGGGTTCCATTAAGACCTGTACAATTATAAAATGCGTATTCCCCAATCTCAGTTACACTGTCCGGAATTACCAGATTTCCACTAAGGCTTTTACACCCATAAAATGCGTACTTCCCAATCTTTGTCAGATTGTCCCCGAAACTCAATCCTCCTTCACTGCTCTTAAGAGCACCGCAGTTCTGGAAACTGTATTCCCCGATTCCTTCCAGACTCTGCGGCAGGGGTGCACTTTCCAGTGCCGTACATCCCGAAAATGCATAATCCCCAATTTTTGCAACTCCCTCAGGAATTGTAACTTTCTTAATCAAAGTATTATTTTCAAAAGCTTTACTTCCGATTTCTTTTACCTGGTCAGGAATTACCACTTCTTCATCTGATCCTGTATATTCTGTCAGTACACCATCGGAAATGACGAAATCCGGATTCTGCTCTGTGTCAGCTGAGATATCTTCAAAATCCCCTTCATTTTCATTCTCTGCATTAAGAACAGGCTCTTCTCCATCCGAAAAATCCCCTGTATCTTCATAAGTATTATCCTGACTGCTGTCTGAAAACAGATCTTCTGTATTTCCCGACTCAAAACTATCTCCAGAATCCGCCAAAATTGTGACAGGCGAAATCGTTCCAATAGTCACAGCCATGATTAATGATAATATTCTTCTTTTCATACTTTTCCTCCCATAATGGACATAATCAGGTTGTTATTGATAGTTTATCATGCAATCCTTTATGTGAACTTCCTAAATAATTGTCCCCTAAACCCGTTTTAACAAAATGTGGAATCAAAAAAAACTTGTAAATCCGGGGCTTGTGAGCATTTGTGCTTGCAAAGTACCGGATTTTATGATAGAG